>Ga0307517_10000004_pt1 | contig 265573 bp, 232 predicted proteins | sample 23_EM_MG_FD_194515 | JGI IMG/M metagenome (GOLD analysis project Ga0307517, IMG submission 194515) | Populus trichocarpa ectomycorrhiza microbial communities from riparian zone in the Pacific Northwest, United States - 23_EM | ecosystem: Host-associated > Plants > Roots > Unclassified...
CCAACCCCGCCTAGCCCGCAGTACATCTGGAAAAGTACCACCCGCGCGATTCGTAGACCGAAGTCCGAGTATCCGGCCAGCACACGGGAATCACAAAATAAACCACCCAACTAGGGTACGAACAAAGCAAATCCACCTCCCATAGCCATCCATCAAACACTACCGCAAGCGAGGTCATAGCCACAACCAAACCCACATTCCGGCAAACCGGTCACGCAAACACGACAAACGAAATCCAACACAATTTCAATGGCGCCCACCACCACGCCCTTTCCGACGCCGACCACGGCCGACGGTAACAACACCAGGACCACGAGCATGACGATCGGATCCCCCCCTTCCAGCAGCCGAAGCCACCGGAGCACTGGTATGACCAGCGGGAACCGGAGGAGGCGACGAGGAAACAACCTCAATCACCCGAGCCTTCCGAGAAGCCACGCCAGCCTCATCGTCCACCCAGCGCACACGACGCGGGTGACGTTTGGCAACAGCCCCATCCGCCGACGGCGACCGTTCAACCTGAACCACCACCGGCAACACTGGCTCAGCCATATCGGGCTCAGGCTCCTGCGCCATGACAGCGGAAGCCACAGTAGTCACCGTCAACGCCTCCACATGCGCCCCGAGGGACGCCACCGTAAGCGCAGCAGGCTCAGCCACCGGGGCGAGCACTGCCACTTCATCAGCCACCCCCTCACGAAGAGGAGAAGAGGCTTCAGCACCGTCACTCTCACGAGAGAGGGGAGCGACCGAACGAAGAGCATCGAGCTCAAGGCGGAGGGACTCACTCTCCAGAGTCGACAAATGTAGCCGACGGGAGAGGACGGAAATGTGATGGCGGAGGCGGGAAACCTCAGCTTCGAGAGCCAAAGTTTTCTCGACCGTCCGACCAAGAGCCAGACCCGATCTCGCGACCGCGGCGGCAGAAAAGGTTGAGGAACCTCGCTTAACCATGACGATCAACTTGACCGACAGAAGACCGACCGTAACGACTAACCAACCGATGGGAAAAACCACCGACCTTTCGACCGTACCGAAGGGAGGAAACCGCCAGCACTCAACCAAAGGAGGAAGAAGCAGGTGCGTTAACCCCGAAAGGAAGGAAGAAGCAGAGGGCAAGCCGACCGAAGGAAGAAGAAAGCAGAGGGGAAAGATGAGGAACCTCGAGATTCCAAACGATCGTGATCGAAAGGAAAGAATTAAAACCAAGCAGAGCCCAACGGAGTACTTGGAGTTAAAGACTTGAAGCTATCGCGAGAAAGGGGACGATAAGAATCAAGGAAGCTGAGTCGCTGAAAACCAGAATGTGACGGATCACAAGGAGGTTACGTGGCCTATTTTCTTTAAGAGAGGAAAATAGAGGGGACGGAGCTTGCGGGCAGGACGGTGCAACATGCCTAATATCATACCGTAGTAGGTTCGGCGGGGATATGATGACCTGAGGCATTACCTGGGGCAAGTTAACCCAGACCCTCGCCTATCATGTGGTTCATCTGAAACCTGTGATACCGGGCCGTGGGATGAAGACGAGGTGCGGCCAGAACCTAAGCACCCCCGACAAACAAAAAATAGCCCGAACCACACTTCGCAATACCCCCCCCCCATAGTGGAAAACCCCAGACAATCCAATATGACAACACGTCAAAACGAAGCCACCTCTGGCCTGTCAAAAGAAACACCCTGAGCAGCCCCTCATCCCCCCCCAGCGAGTGGCTAGTGAAAGGTTCCGTGGCGACCGCGTGACTTCAATGCATGTGGTTACACACCCTGGAAAAAGTCTCCATACCTGTACCTGGAACAGGGACCGTGAAAACTCCGCTACCGGCATTTCCGTTGAGGCGGCCATCTCTATGGCAGGATAAGCGACGAGACCGGGAAGATGGGTGACAAGGAGCAATCCCCAGATTAGGTTTCATGCATGGATGGTACAAAATCTGTTGAAGAGCATGCGCCCCTCTCCCAGCCCAGGCGACAGCAATGCACTGTGTGTCCATTTCATGACACCATAACTACCGATATGGCTTCCGCGATGGCTTTTAAGTTAAATTATCTTGAGCACTATACGAAGAGAAGAAGAAAAAGAGAGAAAAAGGAAAGAAAAGGTGTTGGAAATGGTGATTGCGATCCTGTAATCACGGAAAGTCCCGAGCCGAGTGACACCTCGTGACGGCTGGCGTCATCGCGTAAATGGATGTGAGCCCACCTCCAAGCCCCGCCCAGGCCTCCGTTCCTCCGGTCGTGGTACCGCCCAGCAAAGGAAAATACGAACGAAAAATGACTCGAAAGCACCAAGTACCTCGAAAGCTCCTTAGAGCCGATACTGGCACTGGCGCTGGGGCTCGGTAGCTGCACAGGGGTATGATTGATGGTTCTAAGTGATTGAGCGACTGGTGGTGATGATGCTGAAATTAGCCCTTTTGAGCTTTTGTTTTATTCTGAATCCTCCAATACCAGGATTGAGTTAAACTCAATACTGTTAAAACAGCCAATCAAGAAGATTGCTTGTACTAGTAGCAGCCAACTTGAAATTGAAGCCAGAAACATTGTATGGGAATATTCACCTTTGGTGTCTAGCTCCAACTCAGCCATATGACAAGACTACTATCTATGATTCTCTGAGTTGGCCGAGGCCTTGGTTCCTGACTGTTCGAAGCCATACCCTACTGCATTTAGGCACCACCAGTATGCAAGATAATTTGTTGGTTATGCCGGAAATGGCACCAGAGCAATCAAATAAAGTTTATGATAGCTCATCAGGCGAGCGAGGGCAAACCTCATCCGGAAACCCTTTCCTCGAAAGTGTGAAAAACCCGGGTCGAATCTCAGACCCGAGAGGTTCAAATAGAATTTGTATTTGCATGCCTATGGACCCAAAAAATCCCATTTCTCTACTCGAGTACCCCAGCGCTGTTTCCGGCTCAACAAAATTATACGAGTACAGTGCCACAATGCTTGTAGTAGCACAATTCTTGTGCCTGAGCGGGGGTGCCGGGCAATGCAAATCAACCTCCAAACCATGAGGTGTTTCTAGCCCAACAGCCGCGACATCTAATCTCAAAAGCTACCGTATTATAAAAGTGTTTACTTTTCGACCGTTTACTTGAGTAGAAAATTACCCCGGTTTACTCGTGAAATTCGCTATCTCCGGCACCCGCCCGTAATCTCCAGGCTCAAAGACGAGGGCCCCTTGGAAAGGGTTACCGATCGTGCTTTCCCATCACGGTAAATGATTAGTTTTCATGATGAGCTTGACTCATGAACTGGCGTGCGCAATTCCGCTAGCCTTTCAACCTAAACCAATCGTGGACTGGCGGAGATAGTGGATTTCACGATTAAATACGGCGCTGAAGGATTTAAGGAGTTTCCGCCTGCCGTGATACTATTGATAACCGTAGGGCAATTCAAGGTTTCGTTGCCGCCATGTTGGCGTAAATAGAGTTGGTTGGGCTGATGTTAGATTTTGGGAAGCGGCATTGCCAGCTGCTGACTCAACCTGACTCAACGACACAAAAAACGGTTGGGACACGGAGGAAGTGCAGCTGTAGCAGAAGAGGTTCCAAATTTCAACACACTCACTCGAGAGGTTTTTGCACTTTTTATTCCGGCGCTTGGCCTACCGTTACGAGACCAGCCCCTGGCCGCTAGTTCCGGGCACCCATCCCCACCCAGGTACAAGTACAAGTACTTGTACGATAACTGCCTCCACCGGCACGCGGAGGATTGAGAGGTCCGCCGATCCCCCCCCCATATATGGCTAGTCTAGCCTAAAGGAATTTTCTGTTTAATAAGCAAATGAATTACTTGTCCCACCCGAGTATCCAGTAACGTACCCCACGAAACGAGTGGCAACTTAAGCTAGCTTTTGTTTACTAGGGGTACTTTTTACTTAGGTTGTTTCGCGTCATCTTGTGTTTCTGCTCACCGTGGCCTACGTTGACAAGAATTGGCAAAATATATGGCGAAAAATTCTTGCGTAGACCATCACAATCTCACCACTCGTATTTCTGTATGTGTACTTGTTGTTGCCTGCTGGCAGGGCCAAGCAACACGGGTACATATTTTGCAGTGATTGGCACTTCTGGTATATATACGAGTACGAGAAAGTAAGACATCCCCCGATTGGCTGTCCAAATATCCCTGTAAACCTCCGCATCGGCCCATACTAGGTTTGACTTTACCGGTAGCAGGGCCGCCGAATCCCCAAAACTGGTTAACGTGATCCGACATGGAAGATAGTGTTCCCTTACTCGAGTAGCCGCTGCCGTCTGATCCTATGGGTATTATGTCCAAAGGGCTGAGACTGTACCGCTCCAAGAGAGCACTAATCCCTTTCCAAGAGCTTCCTTCTTCTTCAAGTGCCGAGATTAGCGACTAATGGAACGGAGATGGCGAATCGAAAGAAGTTTTTCTGGTACTGGCACAGGATCGTCGCCGTTTGTCCCCAATGCAGCATGTTAGATACCGTAACCCAACAGACACGAACAAGATTCGAATCAGGGAAAAAAAGGAAAGAAAGAAAGAAAAAAAGTAAGGGATCCTTTTTCGACCTTCACTTGGTAGACTATGAGTAAATCCTCGGAAGACTATTCTCCCGATGGCGACCCTGGCAATTTCCTAGGCTAGACTATAAGTTAAATAAAGCTCCTAAGCTCTCATGTGCTTTTGGTTCAAAGCCTCGAACGGACGGACGGAATTGAGTTGAAGATACCTCTCTCCCATCCTTCCTTCCTTCTTATTCCTGGCTTCTTAAGTCTGTGCAGCTTTGTCTTCCTCCGATTGTGCCACGACAAGAGACGAACGAACGGCCACTCACTTGGGGGAAACACTATATGGCGAATATGGCTTCAACCCTCGGCGCACTCTGTACTTTAGTAGCTCTTTTCCCAGCTATCGCCACTTCCATACCTCTTATACCACGATACGTATCGGAGAATGAAATCCTGGCTGCATACGATTACGTTGTTATCGGGGGTGGGACCAGCGGCCTGACTGTTGCCAATCGACTCTCGGAGGATCCTTCTAGTAGGTTAACTTTGCCTCGTGTACATCTGCTAAACACGTAATTGTCTTTTCGGGAGCTTATTCGCGGCAATTAGAAACCGTTCTAGTGATTGAGCCTGGTCCAATGTAAGTTTGGCTTTCTCCAGGAGAAGGTAATTAATCTCTACAATAATGACTGAGTAAACCATCGTTTGTTCGTCGGTTTTATTATTATTTTAGTGATGATGGGTCTGAAGGTTTCAAAATACCATATCTGGGTCGTGGATATCTGAATTTTGGAACTAAATATGATTGGAATGTTTCCTCTGTGCCAACCGAATCACTGGGGAACAAATCAATCATAATGCCACAAGCGAGGGTGTTGGGCGGCACGTCCTCTATCAACGGGATGCAATTCGCAAAAGGAGCCCCTTCGGATTACGATGCGTGGGAAGAGCTCGGGAATGAAGGATGGAACTTCAAGTCCTTAGAAAAGTACTTCAAAAAGGTGCTGGTTATTTCATGGCGGGGGAGACCTTATACCGAATACTGACTCTGCGCCCCCGCGCATACAGTCCGAAAACTTCACGGCCCCATCTGAGAAACTAGCGGAGGAGTTTGGGATCAGTTATGACGAGTCTGCGCATGGATCTACGGGGTTTATACACTCGAGTTTCCCAAGGTTTCTCTGGCCTCTAATGAGTACGAACTCTACTCTACACAAGAACTTTCATTGGCCGTCATTGACACTTCTTTGCGTTAGAGAACTGGATCGGTGCCATGAAAAGCCTTGGACACACCATCTCGCAGGACCCGGCGAGCGGAGGCGCTCTCCAAGTGTTCTGGTCGCCCTCCTCATTAGACCCTGACACGCAAACCCGCTCCTTCGCACGGGAATATTACGATGGTGCACAAGACCGACCAAACCTTCATGTCTTGGTCGATACCACCGTCACCAAATTGTTGACTTTTGGAAATGAGACTGTTAGAGTCGATGCTGTAGAGGTATGGACACCTCTTGTCCGATATGTAACCGGAAGGAAGATATAACTTACAGCGGCCGCAGTTTTCGAGCAGCTCGGCGGGAGCCCAAAAGAAGAGCGTCAAGGTTAAAAGAGAGGCGGTTTTAGCCGCTGGCACAATATTCAGTCCTCAAATCCTGCAAGTTTCCGGGATTGGACCGGCGAGTCTTCTCAAATCGCTAGGGATTGAGGTCGTCGTGGATCTCCCAGGCGTGGGTGCTAACCTACAGGGCCATGTTTATCTTTACAACATCTACCAAAGTTAGTATCATGCAATACCCTAGATCCACTTGGCAAAAGTATTCGTGAGATGGAATTTCCCTTTGTCTGTGGAAGGGGGGTGGGTACCTTCATCACCAGTCCCCCAAGGGCATAATACTTGACAATTCATAAGGCATCTGGATGCCTTATGAATTATCGAGTATCCTCCCACCCCAGGCTATAATACTCGCAAATTTCATGAGTACGGTATTTGGATACCTAAATGCCGGGGGCACACACGCCAAAGCACGCCCTTTGCGCCAAGGTGTCTAATTACCCTTGAAACTCGCAGATTATCTCCACCAAAGGGAAACTCCATTTCACAAGTGACTATGAAACAAATAGAACTAACCATCCCCCCCCCCCACCTACCCAGTGACAAATGTCTCCCTCTCAGCAGCAAACCTCACGACCAACACAACCTTCTACAAAGAAATGTACGATTTATACCAAGCAAAACAAGACGGTAAGCATCCCACCCCTCACTCACCACTTTTGACCAAAAGATATATTCCCCAATCTCATATAACCACGATCCACAAACCACAGGCCCCCTCACCAACACCGGCTCAAACATAATAGCCATGCTCCCCCTCTCAGACCTACCCTCAGACAACCTCCAAAACCTCACCTCCCCACCACCACCACCACCACCCCCCAGCCAACCCTCCTCCGACCCAGACCCCAGCATATCCAAAGGCTACCAAGCCCAACTCAAAATCCTCCTCCGCCACCTGGCCACGCCCAACATGGCCGGGGTGGAACTGGTCTGGTTCAACGAAGGCGGCATGATCTACTCGGTGATGCACCCCCTCAGCCGCGGCACCATCACGGCAACCTCCTCATCCCTCCTCGCCGGCATACCGGCCGTGAACACCAAGTACCTCTCCCACCCCCTCGACACCAGAATCTCCATAGAAGCGTTCAAGTACACGCGCAAGATCGTCGCAACGGACGAAATGCGGGAGCTGGGACTCGAAGAGATGTCCCCCGGACCGGGAGTGAGCTCCGATGAGCAGATTGAGAGGGCGATGAGGGAGGGGCCGACTTATATGTATCATATGACGGGCACTTGTTCCATGATGAAGAGGGAGCTGGGCGGCGTCGTGGATGGCGAGTTGAGGGTTCATGGGGTGCGGAATTTGAGGGTTGTGGATGCTAGTGTGCAGCCGTTGATCCCGGCCGCGCATGTGCAGAGTACGGTTTATGCTGTTGCTGAGAAGGTGAGCTTTTTTTGTCCATGTTGGGTGGAGTGGCGTGTGCTAACGTGGCTATCACAGGCAGCGGATTTGATCAAGGCTGGGAGTGCGTGGCGGGAGTGAATGGGGTGAGGTTTGATTTAGTTTGGTAGCATAGAGATTCCTTTCGATTTTGGTTATCTACTCGAATAATAGGAGCATATTGCGGCGATAATTAGGGATGACCGTTATCCTATTCATCATATAAGTCAACTCATTCGTATTGCTAGCATTACTATTGACGGAACACCACCCTCTATTGTGACCGTGCCATTTAGCCAAAGTGACCGACATCCACACTAACCAAAACCGAACCACAAACTGTGACTCACTCACCCAATATAAAACAAAAAAAACCCGGTCCCTCCTCAACCCTACCCACGCAAACAGATAATGGTAGACATTAAAAAAATAATCGCACCGCACAGCGAGTCGAACACCCACCGAGCCCACCGAAAGAAAAAAAAAGATGACTTAGCAACAGCACGTTTCGATCGTGCGACCTCCGGGTTATGAGCCCGGCGCGCTTCCGCTGCGCCATGTTGCTTTATGTTGAAATCTCAATTGAAATTGGGGAATATGAGGGCCGCTGAGCGGGTAAATTACAAATGGGATATGGCAAGCATCAGCTATCCGGTGAACTAGGAGGAGGGGGAAAGGAATTTCCTTCCAGTTTAATGATTTATTCTGGTATATTATTCCTCCTTATTACATTTGCAGCACCGCAAATCAACGTTGTGCCATAGACAAACATCACCCATTCATCCACTCATCTATTCATCCATCCTTAACACACAAGGCTCTCCCTACTCTACTCTACTCCCCCCCCTTCACCTTTCTCGTCACATCCACCCCCAGCCTCTCCTTAACCTCCTCCTGCTCCCGTTTGAGGATCTCAATTTCCCCGATAAACCACGTAATTCCCATCCACAGACCCGCGCAGATGAAGCTCAGGATGACGAAGTGGTAACTGTGTGTGCCGGCCAGGAGCGCGAGGAAGGTCAGTTGCAGCGCGAAGAAGGAAGCGTGCGTCGCGAGTACGAGGGAAGAGTTGGCACCGGGTGTGAAGATGGAGTTCCAAAGGCCGGTGGCGAAGGTCGCCATTTTTAGTGTTTATTTGTTTGTTCGTTTGTTGCTGTGGCGTTGTTGGCTTTGGGGCGGAAAGGGGGATGGGGGGAATTGGGGGGTTGCTTTATTGGCTTTGGGAGGTGGGATGAATTCTGGTGTTTTTGGGTTTTTGGGAAGCAAGGAGATGGGTGAATTATGGATGGAGGGAAGGGCCCGGGAAGTGCCGGGTAACTATGGTGCTTTGCTGGCGCTGCACTGTTCTTTTTTCGGAAATATGTTTATCCAGATGGTGGTGAGGTTCGGTCAAGCTTGATTACCTTTAGGTTGTGTTTCGACGAAACACCAGTAGGGTGTGGGTCTTACGGCAAGTCTTTTGTACGGGATGATTACCGCCCCACCCCACCATAGCCCGGCTCGATACTCAACTCCGTTAGCACAACGGATATTAACGTCCTATCTAATTTAAGCTTAAATCCTCCCCTTCCCCTAGCCGTTCCTTCCAGAACCCCTTCCCATAGCTAACACATAATTCAACCCCCTTCTTCACATCTCTACTCCCAACCCACAGCCCCATCCTAACCTCCCCCCCATCACCACCCCCAACCCTCCTGGTCTCGAAAATAACATTAGCCCTCACGAAGCCCGGGACTCCCCTATAGTCGTTAACCATCCTGCCTTCGTTTCCCATCCTGCCCGCGTCCACGCCAACACATAACTCCCGGTCCAGACAGAGGTCGTAATCCGACAACTCATCGAGGTCGTTGTCATCATGCACGTAGCCCAAGTAGTCCAGGATGAAGGAGCGTGCGGGAAGGGTTTTTGCGGCGAAGAGTCCGAGCTGGCCTAATGCTGGGTGTGCTGGGTCGGTGATTCTGCGGATTTTGGTCAGGGTGGAGGGGGCGGAGGGGGGGTTTGTGGTGGATAGAGAGAGGCCAATGATGGTTTCGGCGGGGAGGGATTTGCTAAGGTGGGGACGGGTCAGGTATGTTATTTCAGGAGGCCAGTTGGAGGGGGTCTTGGAGGGTTTTAAGGAGGAGACGGTGGTGGAGGTTTTTGCCGGTGGTTTTGGAGTTCGTGGAGAGCCTTTTGTGGGCATGGTTTTGTGTATTGGATTGTGGTGGTGGTGGTGGGTTTGTCTGAGTGTTGTGTCTCACGGCGAGAGGTGCCGGAAATACGGATGGGTTGCTGTGGGCAAATCGGGGATCTTGCGGGTATATTTGTTTAATGCTCGATCGGGAACTTGGTATCATATCATACTGTACCGGTAACGTAGCGGCATAGGTGTGGAGGGGCGCTCGACTAGGTTAGGTTATCCAGACCAGGTTCCACCCAATTTGCTGGTGTCTAACCAAGCATAACAGAAACTTGGGTCATAGCAACCATCGCAGCCGTGAGCTGTTGACCAACAAAGGAAAATGGTACGGTAGCGCTGCATTCAACATGTTTCTTTCATCCGATTCCTGTAGTGATAGATTGGGGGATAGGTCGGTGAAAGGTTTAATGATTCCCTGGGTGGTATACTTGTACAGTACTCGAGTACTGCGGTTAATTTGGATCCTCTATTCCATCCAATCATAAAATTCTTCGTCCCTAGCTTCGTGGGGGGGGAGCTGTCTTGATCGCATCGAGATCTAAGTTAGCGACACTATAATCTACAGGATGCCAGCCAGTAGGGGCCCAGTACGGGGAAAAACTGAGAGGAACGAAAAAGGCTTAAGATTGGCCCAGAGAACACCACTTGGGCCCTGGCTGCAGATCAGGCTAAACTTTTGATATGGGAGGATTATGGATTATGGGTACTTGCGATGAAGGACTGCAGTGCACCACATTCAGGATGTCCGGTCGTGCACTTTGTGGTGGCGGTTGGCATGATAGCTGTGAGCCTCTCTATAGTCTTCAAACCTGGCTGTCTTTCTGTGCCCTTACCATACTCTTCCATTCCCCCTACCATACCGGGCTATCCTTCATTCCCAATCTCACTGTATTTGTTGTAGAATTTCTCTCACCCTTTCCCCCCCCCATAAATTTTTATCATCGTCACGCGCACTCACTTCCATCTCATTACCATACCCCTACGGCGCTTTTCCACCCCTGATTCTATCTTCTTCTCCTGATTTTGTGATAGTGACGGAGCAAGTAACGAGAGAGAAGGGTAACACATACCGGTATCTCATCATACGCAACGTCTCTCTCATACAAGTTCCGTCAGTACCTACATACACTTCTTTTGTTCCCATTAGAACCAAGCCCTGTCAATTCGCCCGGGCTGTCGCTCTATTACCGACCCTGACCTGCTCACGTCGTTCTATTCCCCTTTTGCTCTGTTGACCCCCTTTGCTTTGATTTTTATTTTTATTTAGTTGCGAAAAGGGCTGAGGGGGAAGAAGGGGAGAGGGTTGATCTGACTTGACTGGTAAGGTTGATGGGTTCCATCACTTCTATGGTTCTGACGGTGACTGATAATCGCGGTAAAAGTTAGGAAGAAAAAAAAAACAAAAAAAACAGGAAAACAGACAAAACAAAAAAAAAAGGGGGAAGGTCTGATAACATATCGATAGTGAAGAGTTCCTATAATACCATAGTGCTTTTTGTACGATACCTTTGGCTATCTCGGGGGGGAAAGAAAGCAAGAAAGAAAGCAGCGTCACAATTTACGTTCAAGGATTTCTGCTCGCTGAATGCCACCGACCCCGCCGCCCACGAGTACCGATAACAGTCGAGAGCAGCTGGACGCAAACTACCCGGACGCTCGCCATTACCAACTGTTGCCCGATTCCCCCGACTCTCCACCGACCCCGCCGCCAGTGCCGGAGGCTAGAAAACAACAACTACACCAACAGTCACAATCAAACTTACTCCGCGACTCGACAAATCTACACTCTTCTCCGGACAACAAACAAGGCCTTGTAAGAGAGCGGGCAGGGTCTGTAAGGGTCAAAGGCTCGGAAGTACCGCTATCTTCTGTGATAGGGGGGACTTTTGCCACGGAGGATCTGATACACTCTGATTCTGACCTGCTCGTTCCCGAAGACGGCGCCGGCCACTCGCAAATCCACACACGAGCCGCACCAGCTCCTCCAGTTGTTGCAACAGCCTCCACCTCTGCCACAACCACAACCACCTCCACTGCCACAACCACAGCTGTTACAACAATCCACGCTTGCCCACCCATTATTCCAGATCCAGTTGAGAAAGACGACGAAGAGGGTAACGACGAATTTTACGATCTTACAGCCCTGAGAAGCGCTGGTCTCTATCGAAGAAGCGGAGCTCTTGATCAACTAGGAAGGGGTCAAGCTCCCGCCGGTCTTGTGCGCCGGGGAATTGGAATTGTGAAGAGAGACGAGGTTGGAGACTACGCTAGAAGGGACGGAGATATTAATTCTTCTGCTGCCCTTGGTAGTGGAAGACTGCAGAACGCCGAGTTGGCGGGAAGATACGGTGCGCTTTCCCCCGAGCCTTAATCCCCCCTGTCATCTTTTTGTTGTTGTTGCCTTTGGTCGTGCTTCTTCTGCGTTTCTCCAACTGTTTGCTGCCTACCCCTCGTCCATCCACCCACCCACTCCCCCCCTCCCCCCCTCCTCCCCCTGCTGGCTTGTGTTTGCCGGGGTTGTTCCCCCCACCACCAAGTCTAATCCTTTTCCTTGTTCTTTTCCCCAACCAGGCTGACATGCACCTCCGCACATGCGTGCATATTTTCGATGAGTCCAGCCCAAACACGTTCTCCTCCTCAACATCCTACCTCTACCACCTTTCAAACTTCCCCAGTCCATTCGCACTCGTCGGACCAATCTGTGTCTGAAGAGGAAGAAAATTCGGAAGTAGAGGAAGAGGAAGAGGAAGACGATATGGAGGAGGAAGAGTCCTGGATCGGCAACTTTTGTTCCATGCTAGGACATGAATACTTTGCTGAAGTCACAGAAGAGTTCATTGAAGATGATTTTAATTTGACAGGCCTAGGCCAAATGGTTCCTATGTAAGTGGTCTTGATTATTTGTTCGTTTGTTTTTATTCTTTTATCCATTGCAGAACAGTGTTGTGCCCCTTTTCTATTCCATTATCGTGCTTTCGGACAGGGCGTGATTTTTCTTCATCTTTTTTGATTTGATTTTTCACTCTTTTAGGATTGCGGGCTAATGATTTTGTTTGAATCAAGGTACAAAGAAGCTTTGGAAATGATACTCGATGTGGAACCAGAAGACGACTCCGACAGTCAGGGGTCCGCATCCGAATCACTGTCCGAGCAAACCGGCGCTCAAGGGGGTGCCTACCGTCGCCGCTCGGCCCATATGCGAGTAGCCTCTGATTTATCTGTCATCGAATCGTCTGCAGAGCTTCTTTATGGCCTTATCCATCAGCGATTCATCACATCCCGTCAAGGAATTCAGATGATGTATGACAAATATTTAGCGAATCACTTTGGCTTCTGTCCACGTGTTTACTGCACGCAAGCCCGGGTCCTTCCCTGTGGATATTCGGACACCCCTGGTGTAGAGACGGTTAAGCTTTTCTGTCCATCATGCTGCGATATCTACGTTCCGCCAAACTCCCGATTTCAGACGGTTGATGGGGCTTATTTCGGAACTACATTTGCCTCTCTATTTTTGATGACTTTTCCGGAACTGGATACATCTGGTAATGGCCGCAAGGAGGTTTTATCTGGCGCCAGTCTGAATTCCGCAGGTGGTAAAAAAGGAGTGAGCCAGGCTAGTGCACCATCTATCAACGGGGTATTGGCCGCAAACCTTGCACCTGGGTTAGGAAAAGGGAAGCAATACGAGATGCGTATCTATGGATTTCGTGTGTCGGAGCGAGCGCGCAGTGGCCCGAGGATGGGTTGGTTGAGGAGTCGCCCGGAGGATATATCTCTCTTGGATGAAACTGCAAGGTCTGGGGCAGCAGCGGAGGAGGAGGAGGAGGAGGTCGAATATAGTAGCGAGGAGGAAGGGTTAGAGGATAGTGAAGGGGAGGAAGAGAGCGCTGATGAGGACGAAATGGCCTTGGGCGGGGACTTCGCTGTTGGCTCTAGGCTGGAGACATCGCGACGTGGTGGGATAACTCCTATGGATACAAACGGAACCGGCATCGCAAGGTGAGCGGAATGGGGGACATATCGACCATATCCTGCACCAAGTGGGAAACTATTCATCTTTGAAAGGAGAGGAGCGTTCAGATTCCATTTTTTTGTTTCCTATAGTTTTATCTTCTGTTGCAATACTTGGTATCTTTTTATTATTAGTTGCTTTTTTTTCCCTTAGCCTTTTTCCCTTTACTCCTTTGAGTTACTAGAGGTAGTGCTAGCCGGTGCAAGTTATGGGTGATTGTTGTCGATGATGAGAATTGAAAACTCGACGGTCTATACAGAAAATTACCAAAACAGGAGACGGTTTAGAGAGGCGTTTGAGAGGAGGGGGGTGGAGGAGGAGGTTGGTGGGCGGGGGAAAAAAGTATGGGGGTGTATATACCATGTTTGTCCCTCTTATATTTGTGCCTTTTGTGCTCTTGTTCTGGGCATCTTCCGTCCTATCCTACATCCCCCCCCCCCTTTTATGACTTGGGAGGTGCTTCTATATAAGTCATACCTCGTTGGTTGGATTTGTTTAGAAACAATGGCCTCGCTATCTAATTAATTATAATGAGATCTCTTTTGTGCACCAATATAGGTATTATATGACTAGATTGATGGGGTTGAAGAACGAATGTGACATGACTTTTCCCTAGGGGTTTTCTCAATAGGTTGGCCAAGGCATGTAACCCCCACCCCGCCAAGAAAGAATGAAGGCACGGACCACGGGAGCGCTGGAACCAAAATTCCTGCCCCTCCAAACTTTCGTCCCGCATCTGAACTCGACTTGCCAAGTACTGTTACCAGCAAACGACCTTGCCTCAACTGAACTGTACCACGAATACACCTACCTACGATACATAACTCTAGAAGGAGCAAAAGCAGCAGAAATCGGTAACCATGGGCGTCAGCGAGAAAATCAAAGAAATCGAAGAGGAGATGCGGAGGACCCAGTCAGTCTTCTTCCTTCCCTGCATACTTTTTCCCCGCCACCTACTACCACTACCACTACCCCTACTACCAAGACAAGACAAAGTCACTAACAAAGCACACGACGATCCAACAATACAGAAAGAACAAAGCAACGGAATATCATCTCGGGCTGCTAAAAGGCAAACTCGCACGCCTCCGCGCACAGCTTTTAGAACCAGCGCCGGGGGCAGGAGCAGGGGCGGGCACCGGTTTCGACGTATCCAAATCCGGCGGTAAGTCGCTCACCTCCTCCCTCCCCTTCTGGTAGGAGTGAATAGATAAATAAATAGATAGATAGATAGATAGATAGATATTATGCAATTGAAACTGATATGTGATATTTTTACCTTGCCAAGATGCCCGAATCGCCCTGGTCGGCTTCCCGTCGGTGGGGAAATCCACGCTCCTCTCGAAAATCACAAAGACCAAGTCGGAGGTGGCGGCCTACTCCTTCACCACCCTCACCGCCATCCCCGGCGTGCTCGAGTACGGCGGCGCCGAGATACAGATCCTGGATCTGCCCGGGATCATCGAGGGCGCGTCGGAGGGTAAGGGGAGGGGGAGACAGGTCATCTCGGCCGCGAAGACTAGCGATTTGATAATGATGGTGCTGGACGCTACGAAGAAGGCGGAGCAGAGGGCGCTGCTGGAGAGGGAGTTGGAGGCGGTGGGTATCAGGTTGAATAGGGAGCCGCCGAATATCTACCTCAAGGCGAAGAAGGCTGGTGGGATGAAGTTGAGTTTTATGAGCACGCCAAAGTATTTGGATGAGAAGGTTTGTCTGATGTGTTCCGGTTGGAGAAGAAGAAGGATTGGTTGGTGGGGGAGAGGGGGGGGGCTAATTGGGGGGTTTGATAGATGATATACAACATCCTGAGAGACTACAAGATGCTCAATTGCGAGGTGTTGATTCGAGATGAGAATGGTGCTGACCCCCCTCTCCACCTCTACCTCCTCTATCGAAAAGGCTGACAAATCCAGCAACCGTCGACGACTTCATAGACGTAATCATGGCCCCTCACCGCCGCTACATAAAATGGTGCCCTCTCCATATTTGCCCTCCCCTTGTCTCCTCCTCCTACTTCCCAAACTGACTCCTCAAATCTAGCCTCTACGTCTACAACAAAATCGATTGCATAAGCATGCAATTCCTCGACCAGCTCGCGCACGAGGACCACACCGTTGTCATGTCCTGCGAGCTAGACCTGGGCATCACTGATGTCGTGGACCGCGCCTGGCAGGAGCTGAACCTGATGCGTATCTACACGAAGCGCAGGGGCGTGCAGCCCAACTTTTCCGAGGCCCTGATCGTGCGGCAGGGCGCGACGGTGGAGGACGTGTGTGATCAGGTGCATCGTAGTCTCAAGGAAAGTTTCAAGTACGCGCTTGTTTGGGGCGCCAGTGCTCGACATGTACCGCAGAGGGTTGGGTTGGGGCATGTGGTTGCTGATGAGGATGTTATCTCTATCGTTACGAAGTAGCTATGAGGGGGAGGGGAGGGGATAAGTTGAATGGAGAAGCAAAAAACTAATATAAAAAAACTACTGAATGTGTTGAAACACACTGCCGTGATAATATAAATTGAGCTATGATAAAAAATAAAAAGGGAAAAAAGGGAGGGGAGAGCGCACAAGAATCCTGGTATGCACTTCTCTGAATTTTTCCTCCTCATTGTTCGAGGAACATTGCACCGCAAAGCCTCTATTTCTATCACCCTACAAGAAAGCAGTCAGAAAACCCACCTCCCCGCCCCCGGGGCTATAATTGCTAGAGCTCGGTCTTCATCCTCACCCCCCGCCCTCTAACGGCCCCAGACGTAACATCCCCCGCCTCCCCAGCACTGCCACTAGCAACAGGCATAACCTCCAACGGCGCTTCCACAAACCCCTCCAACCCCAACCACCCCGCCAGGAAGGCGGCAGTAAGCCTTGCCCAGTCCTTAACAGTAGGCATATCCAAGTGCTTTCCATCATCCTCCATGACATGCCAAACCCTCGGAAACGGGGCGGGTATGACGTGCAGCACCTCTACCCCTCTAGCCAGGAACGGGATATGGTCGTCCTGGATCATCATGGAGTGCTTCTCCTGCATAGTGGCGGGCTCGAAGAGCCAGGGATTGGGCGAGGTCTTGTGCGAGAGGAAGTGGTTTAGCCGGCGTAGACGGGATTCCAGCGTCGCCATGTGCGTGTAGGCCCAGTGGGTTGTGGGAAAGTAGGAAGGGATGGTGGGGGATTTGGAACCCAGCAGATCGAGGAGGAGGAAGAGGTCTATGCTCGAGATGTGGTTCTTGCGTTGGGAGAGGGCGGCGTGCGGCGTTGATTCCCAGACATTTGCTAGGCTCCTGGCTTTTCGTTAGCTCGGTTCCGAGCGGAGTGCGGGGTCGGGGGGGGGGATACCTAGCACCATACAGGGAATCTTCATGAGTCCAAGAATGAAATGCCTCCTCCCCGTCGAGGAATAAGATCATGACACCACGGTAAGCGTCCTGGTGCCCATCCCCGTCTCCCAATCCGTCGCCGGCAAGTCCCTTCACCCGCATGTCTTCCCACTTTCTCGTCAGTGCCTCGTCGACCGCCTGGGCCGCATGCATCAGCACGGCACACGGCACCGCCGAGTCAGTCGCACCGATGAAGCCCTCCGGCGTGCTCTTGGAATCGTAGTGCGCTACCAGCACCAACCGGCCTACATTCCCTTCACCGGCCCACGGCGGGTCTCGTGTAGCGTAAAAGTTGACGAAGGGTATCTCTGCCCCGTTCGAGGTAGGCGTCGTGGTCGTTGAGTTCTGGGTCGACGTCTTCCAGTACGGCAGCTTCGTTGCGAAGAAGTTTTGGAAGTGGCTCAGCACCTTCAGCGAGCCTTCGGTGCCGGGGACACGCGGGATTAGGATTGGGGAGAGGAGGGTGCCGGAGGTTATGTCAAACTCCGTGTCTGAGGGGGTTGGCAACCGGGCGAGGGTTTCGTCCGAGAGGTCGGTCCAGGCCGTTGTTAGGGTTGGGAGTAAGGGGAGGAGGATGGGGAAGAGGAGACGGAAAAGGGGTGCCATGATTGGCCTGTAGGGGGGAGAGAGAGTAAGGCTAGCACTTGGTTTAATTGCTCCGGCGGTATTATGTGTTAGTTGTATGATTTTGCCGGATCTCCGGGAGATGTGAGGTACTATACCGGCAGGATTGAGGGAGGTTTGGGGACGGGGGAGAGTTGTGAAACTAGGGTTAGGGTATGCATGATTGAACAGGGTGGCCTTGGTGGGATTGTCTGGCTATTGTAGTTCCTGGACCTGAAGATCCCTGCATGTAGCTCTTTTGAGGTTGGGATTCTCCAGATCCTCGTATCAAATAGGACCCATACCTACCATGTCATACCGTGGCCCATCCTTTTTATGACAACCCATCGCTACAATTGTGTTTTGAAACACTGGAGAGATGCCCATAACCTCCTGAGGGTTGAAGATCGGGTCGTTGGGGTTAACAGCTCGCGAACTTGCTTAACCTACAGTCGAGCCAGCATAGCTTTATGCGGGAGATCTTCTGGCTGTTAGTGGGTGTGGACCAATGGCGGTTGATTGCCGTTTCCATGAAACCAAACGTTATCGTTTCCGGTTTTGCATAGGTATCTCTTCCTCTCCATTATATCATACTGCGGTTTGATAGGGCATTGCTGAATTTTTGATTGTCGGTATCGATAGGCAATCCTGAGTCCTGGACTTTTTATCCCCGTGTTCTATTATGCGTGTGGGTTATCATAAAGACCAGCCCTCTTTCGCATATCCCTCAGCATGAAATTCGTCAAGACAGCGGACACGCGCGATCTCGGGTTCGAGCCCTCGCCAATTGATGGAGTGCCACCGTCGGAGTGCGTAAGGCGGGAGGATGCTTGTAAATCGCTGTAATATACTTTTGCATACTCGAGTACTCGTAATTATCTGAGGTTTGTAAAAACAACTGTTATTGCATACACCAAAATCTTGGGGCTCTAGCTCGGTTATTGCCTATATGCAATAGCAGCTGTGTTCACAAACGTCAGAGAATTACGAGTACTGGCACAGTACTCGTACAGGTTCCTCTAGGGCAGGCTGGCAGGAGCCGGCGTTTTAGTCTATTTATACAACTTGCGATAATACAATTTTCTAGCCAATCGTGCGTTTTTTTCATGTCTTACGAATATTTTCACAGGTGCCTTCTTAATTTGCAACGTCCAAAGCCCGTTGCAGTGCTCATGTCTCCAAAAGTGGTTTAGCGAGCATGGCTTGCCGTGGTGATACAAGAACGCACTCTGATGCTTGACCTCAACATTCAGTCAAATCACCATCATGATAAACGTTTCGTTGGGCTTCGCTTCCGCATTGTGTGAGGCCTCCCGGCTCAACGACGAAATGATAGATAAAGTAAACTAACCTAGAAACGAGAGTAATCCTCCCTCGACAGAGAAACCCAAAAGAAATCTCCAAATCCCTAAGAAGAACCAAAATCTCTCCTCCCAAACCAACATTTGAAAAAAACAAGAAAGCAGTTACTTGAAAGCATTAAAATTGGTCGAAATATCAATCATCCTTCCTGATCTTGACTGTAACATGACCTATTGCCCCATCCGGTAAAACAGCCGGCACATCAACAAGCCAATCTTTATTCGCCTTTCGCTTCTCCAATTTATTTCTACCAGAATAAGGGCAGTCCCAATAAATATCCGCAATCCGATCTCCTTGGTTTTTTTTGTCGGATACCGTAACAGTGCCCTCTGTGCCAGAGGGTGAGTTTTTTCGTCCACAGGAGTAAAGCGTATATGGCTGTTTCGACTTGATTTCGGTGCCGATTATGCCTCCAGGATTAACCTCGTTATCCATGCTAGAACCATCGTAGAGCTTTCCGTAATCAAGATTTATGCCAGTGATCCAAATGGAATCGTTGGAGCGGTTCATAAGTTCGAGAGCAATCCATTGCCCATAACCAAAAGGTGACACGCTGCAGATATAGATTAGAGGTGATAACAGACTACAAATTAACAACTAACCTCATTGTGGACACTTTGGTGAATACAATACTGCCGGTTTGTATTGGTTTGATCTGCTGTTGTGGGCAATGGTGTTCTTGCAATTGCGTGAGGTGGAGAGGAGCAGGAAGCAGCGGTGAAAGTAAGCACTTAAATACCCCAGAATCGAAAGTCACCCTCCACCAAGGTTACCATGTTTCACGGAGCAAACGGTACACTGTTTAAGTGCGGATGCTGAGTTGGTTTTCGTGAAAAAGTATTTTGTACTTCTTTAATCCCCTCCTGGGCAATTGGGGAACCCTTTCCTGATCGAACGATTTTATCACGAAGGGCCTTTCTGTCGTACCCAGGTTCCGTGCTAGGAAATGCCCATAGGAGCAGTCTGCAGGGTCCCGTAAAAACTATCAACTGGGGCCGTCGGGAGTTATTAAAATTAAATGTAAAGGATCATGGGAGCTTACATTAGAGTGATGCTCCATAGAACAAGTGACAAAGCCCTCGGATAAACAAGGCTTTCACGAGAATTCCTTCAATACAGTTTTCCCGTCATGGGCTATATTAAGCAATGAAAAGTGGCTCATATTGGGAGCCCGAAGCTGCGTAGATGAGATTCTGCCCGAGCACGATAGTTGAGAGAATGGCGCACCAATGGGACACCGTCTACTATAAGTGCTGAGCTCAAATTGGCATCCTACTCTAGAAATAGGCGCACCGTGCCGCCTTGGTAATAATGCTAAATCCAGCCCTTTCACTCCAACTTTCCGAAGTCTCATTTTGGCCCGTGTTGTGTTCCCCCGGTTTGGACATCTTGAATAAATCGGTAGTCTAAGGCTGCCTAGTGTTAGTATACCTGGAGATTGGTATGTAGAGGGGTGAGCTGTAAACTTCTAATAGAACCCTAGACTATATTCCTTATGATTCTCTTCGCTGGTTTGAGCGGATTGGAATTGGTGTATGAAACTTATCTGTAGAATGTAATTAGCTTTTTTGGCTCATTGGGATTGACGTGAGTGCTTTGACTTTTAAGGGGTTTTTGATACCAGAGTAGTAGATTGAAGGAGAGGGGGGGGGGGGGTGTGAAAGAGGGAGGACAGACAAAGCACTTTGGTGGCGAGAGCTCCCATAATACACCAGTAGGCGCGAGTATATTCAAGGAGATGCCCTAGTACCCGTGATGAACTAGAGGCCTACACACAGCCCGGGTATGGTAGAACAGACCCCGTATGCTGTGTTGTTTCTTTCACCCCATTCTGAAGCAAAATACGCCCAATAAACACCCCACCCCCCCTACAATCTCCCAACCGTCGGGATCCATTCTTCTATGATATGGTAAAGCACTAACTCCCGGCCACAAGAGATATTATTCCTGTTTTTTCATACCGAAAAGCTCGGGTTGACCTCCAAAATTCGAGAGGCTTAGAGGAACTTGGAGAGTTATTGTAGACTTGAAAGTATTCCTGTTCTAGTATTGTAAGAATTTGGATAATTGAATCTCGCACTAAGACGTCCCGAATTCCCTCTCTGGGATATGAGAGCGAAAGGACTGCGGGGGCTGGGCCTGAGCCCTAGCTTAAGATAAAAGATGACAAAAAAGCGCCAGGTCTTGCCAGCAAAGGCAACTCCAGCTTCCTAGAGCAAGTTTCAATTATCCGAGCTCTTATGGTAGTCAAAGATTGACCATACCGGTATACACGGGCACAACCCTGCTCTGATCCTGAGTTCCTGTATCCATCGGGTTCATGTAGTGAAGTGGGGACTCGTTCAAAGGCGGCCCTGGGGTAAGCATGCCTGCAGGAGGTATCGATGCAATCCGGGCTCTCCCGAGCGCCCCAGCCTACCCCCCGGAAAGAACGCCCCAGCGGCCACCATTCAGGCAGCTCTACCTAAAACAATCATCCCTACCGATATGATACCAGATGTTCGATGGGTAGATATTGTGATAGGTCTTTCCTCAGCTGCCCTAAAGCCATCTTTGCTTGAAGGGAGTTTCTATTCACCCCGGTTTGTCAATTGAACTTTGCCCTAGGATTGTGTACTCTCGGCCTTTCATCAGGGACACAAGGCGGAAGGTTACAACAAGGTTGGGTGAGCGATTATGGCCGGTGATGAATAAATAGATTCAGTAAGGGTACGTACACGCACCGCGCGTCTTGGTATGGTTCAAACATTGCACATGCAAGAGTTTGAACAACCTAATTATCAAAAAGCTCGAACTGCCAAATGAAAGAAATTTCGGCAATTAGTTCTATGAACCTTATGATACCAGAGCTCGCCAGCCTTGCATTTTGGAGAGATGGTTGACAATGTCAAGTGACCGCGGGGAATAGGGACCACTCATGCAGGGGGAAAAGCCCCCGCTCCCTAGCTCTATGTGGAACTGACGACCCAAAGTGTCGCAAGATAAAAGTCGCCTAAGCAAAAGGCATTTCCTCGCCCAATAGAATGCTTTACTTCTTTACCGCGGCACCACTGCCTTGACAACCCAGACTGCGGGGCCAATAATGACAAATATTTTATTGAAGCTTTGCCGAGAAGCAGGCCTGGTTCAGTATATCAACGGAAAGTAGCATGGTACAGAGCTAGTGCGAGCCCAATATCAGCCATCAATTTTTTAGATTGAGGTTGAAGCAGGCCAACTTCAGCTCCCCTCCAGAAGAAAATCCCCTGTGGTCACAACTGCTGCACCAGGGGGATCAGCGTGGTTCAACCCACTTTATGATATCCCCCAATTTTATCAAAATATTGAAGGTGAAGGAGTAATAAATTGTGGCCAAAGTGCTCAAACTACTTATAGTTAGTGTGGAATAGGCATTGACCATGCGCCCTAGGCCAGTCTTTCCCCATAGCCCCTACCAAGAACAGCGTGCCTCTCGGAACCTTACCCGAGCAGTCTCAGGTGGTACGGTATCCAACGCCTACTATACTACTATGCTTGAGTCCTTCTCATGAAGCCGATAATCGACAACACCGTCCTGATATCAATTTGACCACAAATAAGGGTCAAAGGAGCACATGCATTTGAGAGCATGCGGGTAAGTTCGGACCTTAAAAAGATCCCCAGGAATCTCGGCTCTGCGCTTTATTGGTCAACTTCCTGCAGGCACAGATTTCTAGATTCCTAGAGTTTTTCCGTCTATAACACAACTGGTGCCACACCTTTACAAGACTAAGGTTAACGGATGATTTTCTAACAAACGGAAGCAATATTCACTCCCGGAACAGTAGCCCGTTGGTGTAATGATGTGCACCTCCCAGGAATATTGAACCCGAACACAGGGGGTAAAAATTTGTATGGAGAATTGTCTGTGGGCATCTGTTCTCCCATGCTAAATTAGGACTCAAATGTTCTGGTTCAATATGCCTGGGACGTGTGTCTGGCTGGGATTATGGCGATCCATTCCTAAACCTCTACCAGTACATGTACATGAAGTCCTCCATTATACGGGGGCGGTTTTTAGAGCACAAAGTTATGTAACCACTGGTATTAATTTAGGGTTCGATAGACTGACATATAATTATCAAGGCTCTTGGGAGCGCGCACTGAAGCCTTAAGCCCCCACCTATTACCTTTCATCTCTTCATCTATCATTAATCCTGTACGGGGTAAGGCTGGTCATTTGGGGGGCACCCCGGGGGCTTCCGATCTGGGGTAGAGAAGGAGGGTTTCGCCGAGGGGTGCACAGGGTTCTTGGCCCCCAGCCATCCATGAGTAAAGGGCCATGCCGGCTCTATCCTAAAGTGGTGATAATTGGATGGGGGGGTGGGGGAGGGCTCTATGATGTATCGTAGAGACTGGGGACCCGCAGGTACTAGTTTCGGGAATGTCATATCTTGGGCTGCTAATGCCGTTCGGACAGGATTCGTTGGAGAAACGAGCTAGCCCAAGCCAACTATCATACTAAAAATTACCCCTCATTCAGTTGCTGGCCGAGTTGGTAGAACATTAGAGTCAACTGCCGGTAGACTAATCTTTCAGCTTCAATGTTGCCGGTGCCGGATCGCCTGTGGGGCATGCGGCCATGCGGTTTTGGGGATATGCAGTTGAACGGATGCGCTAATGTGCGGGTATGCGGATGGGTGGAGATGTGGATACGTGGCTAGGAGGTATACTGCTATGGGGCATGTGACTTTGTGGTGTGCGGCCACTAGTCACTTAGTAGTGGGTTGTTTCACATACTATGCCCTAGGATAGGATAGTGTTTTGGCTTTGTTGATACCAATTGCCATTAGGAATTAGGCATCGGGTATTTGGTTTTATGATGTTTCTTTCACATCATACTTGTCTTGAGACGTGCGGGGGTTGGCACGCTGGCGGGGCGCGGGCTTTGGGGATCGCGGGGGGGCCGTGGGATATTAGGATGGCTCTAGCTTGCTTGAGATCGCTAGGGTTCAGGGTTTGTCAGTTTAGTGTGTTTCTTTAGAGTTCATTGAGTTTTTTGGTGTTGTTAGCTAGATGGAGAGATATATCTCCTAGCCTGTCCTTGCAGAGGCAGTAGCCAACTAGTCCACCATTCTTCCATGTTCTCCTATGCTTAGAGTCTATTGCAACCCTACTTTTGTTTTTCCTTCTTTCTTGCTTACTTTAGGCTCCGACAACCGACATGTAAGGGAGATTTCTGAGAAACTGCCGCAAGATCTCCCTCTGTGCTACAACTAATACCGGCATGCTGCCCCTGGCCTCGGGTGTTACTCGACACACGAAGAAAGTCTTGTCTATTGGGACTGATCCGCTGATCCGAAAAAAACTATAGTCTTCGAGACAGGTTACAAGCAGAATTAACGTTAGATACTACCCTTACGTTAAGTTAAATATCGAAAAGGGCTGTTTCGACCTGCTATGGCCTGAATCCTTTTAGGCTTTCTGGCCAGGTTGGGCTAGTCGGGCCTGTATCCACTGCTACTCTATCGGGTCTGAGTGAATGGACCACCATTTATATATATTATACCCTGCGGCCAAAAATGCTGGGGAATGTGGGCCATGTACTCGTTTCCCAATAATTAAGTTTAAATCTATTAGCTTCCCGGAATTAGCAGATTCTTGTGCGAACAACCCCTCAGGGCTGGAAACTTAGAGTGTCGCTTGTTAAGCATCTCCTTCCCTCAACAGGAACAACCGGCGCACCCTAGGCGTCTGGGAAAGGTGGGGGAGCAAGTTCCAATGATAATAATAAAGTAACTCCGTTTCGGGATTATTTGGCTATCATTGACTTGCCGATCCCAGAACTCAGTGCTGCTCGGCCTGCGATTGAGCGGTTGGCATTTAACCTTCATGAGCGAACACTTTGCAATCCATGTTGAATTGCAAGGCACGGGGGCCATCGGTCGTTCCCCTCATCATCGGATTGGGGTACTTGGTGGAGCTGCAGACAAATTCGGTAGTTCTTGGATCCCAATGCAGCCATCTCGGGCACTTTACCCGGTCACTACAGCTTTTTGTCCGTATGACCTTTTCGACGAACGAGATCACTGCCCGAAAACTCATGGCTCGCCTATCTGGGATGGGTGCGTGATACAGGTTCCGGAAAATCAGGGGATGTGAAATGCAGAGAACCTTAATATCATCATATTATATTATTCGTTTCCATTGCTCATAACTAAAAGAGAACACGATCGATTCCATCTATTGAAATCAACCAAGCACCTACAAAGGTCACCACAGGGATATATACTCTTCTATCATGAGGATGATGCGGGGGCGGAAGATGCACGGCTAGTGGGTCCTTAATCCCCTTCCAACTCTCGGCGGAAGTGTCACACATTACGATTATAAGCAATGTCGAATGAAACCAAGAAACTGTCCCAATTTCCCGATCTGTGCTCTCTCGGCCCTGTGCTCCTCTACGGGAAGCCGGACGGTAACTGTGATAGTGATAATTATTCGGTAAGTCAGTCCCACTTCTACATTTGTTGATGCTAACTCCACTGGCAGGTGCACCCTTTGAATAATCATCAGTGTGTCTGTGATCGTGGGAGATGATCCTAGATCGATATCTCCGATGAAACCTCAGGATATTCACTAGCAAGCGGGACTTTTGGAATTGGGGCTAACTTAGCCCAACACCTCTTCGGGACGCAAAGTCTGATCACAGTGGGCTTTCAGCTCGAGAGTTCGTACTTGCTGTCTTTCTGGGCTCCAGGTTCGCCGGTGGTTAGCATGCTAAGTAAGTTTTGTGGGTGGCCCGAGAGCTCCAGCTCTATAAATCGTCCTAAAGCCCCTCGCCTTTGGACCCATCATCACACATCGCACGTCACACTCAAGTCCTTGTGTGCACACCTTCTATCAAACTCATACTCAAGTGTTCCTTTAGCGAGCTCCCCTTTTAAGAATCCGTAATCATGGCTTCCTCGAGCAGTGAATGGTCCAAACTCCGGTCAGTTATCGTCGGGCGTGCAAAGGGCTCTATATTCCCCTACCAAAGCGAAAGAGTCGCCCGCGCTATAGTGCCGGAAGAATTCCTCCATGAATTCAAGCCCCACAACCCATTCCCCGAATATATCCTCCAGGCAGCGGACCGCGAATTGGATCAGCTAGTATCTATCCTCGAAAAAGAGGGCATCAAAGTCCAGAGAGCTCGGGACGTCGATTGGAACAAAATCGGAGGATATACCGGCGCCATGGCCAGAGACGGCATTATGGTAGTTGGTAACCATGTGATTGAAGCTCCATACTCCTGGAGCTGCCGAAGGCAAGAAATCGAACTCGCATTCGGCCATATCCTTGCCGACTTAGAGAAGGACCCCAGAGTCCGCGTTTTCAGAGCTGAGTTCCCAGAAGGCCAAGATACCATCTACGACGACGATGCTGAAGGGAGTGAGTCCCCCTACGTCATTAACAACTCGCGCCCGGCCTTCGACACCGCCGACTTCGTCCGTGTTGGAAATACCATTGTTGGCCAGCTTAGCCATGTCACAAATCCAGCAGGCATCGATTACCTACGTGAACGTCTGCCAGAAGGATACAATGTCCAGATCATCGAGGTCAATGACCCTGCAGCTATGCACATTGATGCTACCCTCCTCGCGCTCCGCAAGGGCCTGCTGCTCTACCATCCGAAGAAATGTACCTACGAGAGCCTATCGAGTTACGACGTGTTCAAGGGATGGGAGATCCTTCCCTTTCCCATCATGCCGAAATCCCGTACCGAGCCGCCATACTTCATGACCACCCCCTGGCTCATTATGAATGTTCTTTCGATCGGAAGCGGAAAAGTCATCATTGAGGAGAAAGACACAGAGTTTGGAGAATGGCTCAAGGCTAGAGGCGTAGAGCCCATTTACTGTCCCTTCCAGCACGTTCATAGTATCGGTGGATCTTTCCACTGCGCCACTGTCGATCTGATTAGAGACGGTGTTGACGATGAATTGGTTTCTACCACCACCTACGGTCATTCCAATGGCGTCAACTGAGCAAACCGAACGGCGTCTGAATAGGGCTCATTCTATGTTCTGTCTATCAGAAGCTTAGGTAAACGGGGGATATAGGTTTTGTGTTTATGTTTCTTCATTTTATTCTTACTGGACATTCCTTCTGTTACAGATCTGTGGACTGGGTTGGGGATATCTTTTGATTGGAATAAGCAGGAGGATTTTTATTTTTATAAGAACAACCACGCACCAGTGGCGTTTCCAATGAACATTATTGGGGCACTTTCCCAACAGTATTGAGATAGCATTAAAGTAACCCGAGGATGCGCAAAACTCCAACGTCGATATGACTTAGACACTACTCAAACTCGGAGTAATATTGCGTATAGTGGATGTATATCCTCCGGCAGTATCATATGGGCATGGGCTTAACGACCGGGAAATGTCCACTTCCTCGGAGCAATTAAAGTGACAGAGTGCTGTTAATTCAAGGGGAAGAATCTCCCAATTTCAATACCCGAAAACAGAGAGTATGTTTTATATGGGAGCTCAAATGCACGGATTTTCCACCATAAATTCCCTTAATCTCCGCTTTGGGGTATCATACCTTGGCCCAGAACAAGTACCTTACCTCCATGGCCCCGCGGCGGGAATCAATCCACATTCATAGCCAATCACTCGCCAATAAAAACCTCAATCTCAACACACTCATTAGCTAACAAACTCAACCAAAACAGAAGCCAACACAACCCCCTCTCAAAACCTACCTACCTACCTACCTACCTGTCCCCGAGCACATAATTACGCAACCCCCCCCGATCGATACCCAAACCCGAAATCTAACCATCTCCCTGGCGATCTTTTCCCCCCACGTGGCCATTCATTGTGGGTCACTACGAACCTTTATGCCCACAGGGGGCGCTACGAGTACACACAGATGCGTGTCTCTCAGTCGGATTCGCGTGATAGAACCAGCGGCTCTGTAATTACCGAAGGTACGGCACCCCACGACTGGGGTCAAGACGGGGAAAGCCTTCTCCTGATGTGACGGCATGTGAAATTGGGTTGGGGCTTGTAAGCTTACTTCGCGTGATACGCGCGAAGGATTATCTGTTGCGGAGGCAAGGTGCGGGCATCTGCTCGGTAAGAGTTGAAACACCGAGAGGTTATTGGCGGTAAAAGCCTTGGTATGCGAGTGAGATTATGTGATAAAAGTTTATTAAAGAGTGAATGGGATAAGGGAATAATATGTAAGTTGGAAAGAATTGATCCGGCAAACGGATAGAAAAGAGTGAGGAAGAGGGGGAAGGAGAAGGATAAGAATAAGAAGGAAAAGAGGAAATCAGAATGAAAGACAAAAGAACACCCCCCCCAAAAAAACGCCATGTTTCTGTACATTTATACAAATCCCCCCCAATAAACTAAACTCTTGCTCCGTCAAGAACTCGTACCATCAAATCCCTATATGCACCCTTCGTGATTTCACCGCCGATCCTCTCAGCGAGGTCTTTCCCGTACTTTGCTTTGTATGCAATTTTCACGGCGTGGAGGTGCTTCTGGTCAAAATGCAGTCTCACAGCACGTGCTATGAGTCTGGTATCCTGAATTCGTAGTAGGCCGATCGTATCGTGTAGAAGTTTGGCATCCCGTGTGGCTCTCGAAGAAGCGCAGCTAAGTGCATGTATAATAGCATACTCCTATATTCCAATCAGCAAAAAGTACGTATAAAAGGGAGGAAGAAGAAAAAAACCCCACTTACCAGATTATTCGGCCAAACCCCCCCCTTGCCCGCAACCACTCTCTCCCTAGCTGCCACCACATCCACAAGCTCGCGCGCATGCCTCTCCCTAAACCTGCTACACAAATCCCTCAGGAATTCATCGCTCCTGCGAATCACAACTTCCAGCAGGAGCCGTTGATCAAGATACTTAGCCCCGCCGCTTCCTTCCTCCGCGGCGTACAAATCCTCCACGTGGGCCACGATATCCTCGTCCCTCCTGGCCCCAAACACCTCCTCCCCCTCGTCGCGATCGCACTTCATCAAGAGACTCACTGCGCGGCCAAACGCGGCGCTGGGGCCGCCCCCGGGATACAATCCCGCCAACGCATCGCGGATGTTCCAGCCGTTATTGAGCTCCGCAAAGGCGGCCTTGAGAAGCTGGAGCTCCCGCGGGGATTTGCCAAAAATTATTTCCGCTACTAGTTTGTCGTCGGGCGGGATTGGGGCGCTCGGGTGGCGGCGGCAGTACGTGCTTAGCCATCCAGCCTCGCTGCGGTAGGGGCCCGAGAGTAGTTTTAGGAGGAGGAGTCTGTGTGGGCCCCTGGTCTGAGTGCGTATTCTAGAGTTGAGGCTTATATTTTGGTTGCTTGGGAGGGATCTGAAGGCTTGGTTGAGGTTTGGCAGGTTATCGGGTTGAAGGGTTATCATTGCTACCATCCCGTTTAGTAGGTGTGGGTTTTCGCCGGTTTCTGTGTAATGGTTTATGGCGGTGGCCAGTGTTGCACAGTCCACCCTTGGGTCATAGGTGAGTGGACTGCTCGGTGTTGAAGCTGAAGAGCCGGAGGAGTGGGAAGAGGTAGTGGAGGCGGTAGTAGAGGAATGCCCGCTGGTTGACGCAGTGGCGAGATTGCTAGAGGAAGACCTTAGGCCGTTCGGGAGGGCAAGCGTAGGCCGGAAGTCGATCCCAAGCATTTTCGACACTTTCCGAGTTAACACTGGCCTATCCGGCGAGCTCGTCGATCCCCAAGAGCGCGGCGGGGACGGAATTGGCGATTCATTTGCTCCCATTGAGCGGGAGCCTATGGATAGTGGCCAAATCGCCCGCAGTGGAGAGCTCGGTGCTGAGGCCGCCTTCCGGGCAGGAGCGACAGGTCGCGCTCGGGGATTCTCAAAGTATGAATCCCACGGCGACAGGTAACTTGTGCCGTTACTCGAATGAGGTCTTTGATGAGCTACCTCTGGCACACTGGCCAATTCCAATGGAGCTGGAGACCCCGGTGGGTGAGGTGGAGCTCTTGTTGGCACCGGGCACAGAAGAGATTCCTGGGCCACTGGTGCAGGGGCCGGGACACTCCTAGACTGTGGAGATAGGGGAGGAGGATATAGCTCCTCCGGCACTGGTGAAAGATTAACAGGAGATAGCTCATAGTCAGGCGTAGTGGCAGTAGAGATATCCAAGCTTCTTAAGTTCCCCTCCTCTCCGAAAAACGCTGTTTGGTCAGCTCCCCAGCCCGACGGATTCGGAGAAGACACGATATATGGCGTCAGAACCACCGTTTCAGAGTCGTCCGAAGAAGGCGAGGTAGGCGAGTATGCCGAGGAATCCTGGCCAATGCTCTGCACCGCCCCCCTCGCATCCCCTCTCGCATCTTGTCTCCCGAAAGACGTCTGAATCTGCAAGTACAACACTGGCTCCTCCCCTTTACCCCGTTCCCATCCTGCACTCCTTCCTAACCCCTGCTTCGAAACTTCGACCTTTGGAACCTCCCTACAAACGCTCCCGCCCTTCGGGGGAGGCTGGAGAGGAACACCCCGAGACATTGAAACGAGTGATAGGTCGAGTTCCAGATTCTCCCAAATATCGATAAAGGCTTGAATCGTTTCGTCACTAAGGTTGGCAAACATGTTCATTTCTAATTCTTTCAACCAAGCCGTATTGAGTCCTCGGGGATCACTGAATGGCGCGGATTTGTAAGTACTAGGAGGATAGGGTGAGGGATTGGTATTTATATAGACCTTTGGGGGCAGTACCGTGACTCGTGCATCAGCCCGTAAGCAAGCAAGCAGAAGATCAGAAAAGCAGAAAAGTAATGTTTAAATGAAGGGGTGAGATTGAACAAGCCCAACTGAACAAGCTCAATTTCCGAAATGCTAAAGCCCGCACCCTGCGGGATGGGGGGGAACGTCAGCTATGATATATAATACAATTAAATGACTTCTACCTTACTGCCACCCCCTCCTCTATTTTTCTCCCCCACCTCCCATAATGCACGATATCCATCAAAGAGAATTTAGAAGAGCGGCCCCAACGCTAACACAGCATTCCGACCAAAGCCGTGTTCCCCGGATACGATACACTTACAAACGAGGGGAAGAGAGAAATAAGGTAGGTGCCGTTTATTGCACATTGGTACCATAGAGGCTCCTCCACATCTGCAGGCGTTATATCATTCTTACTGTACGACATTCCTAACCTCTAATACCACTCGCCTACCCACCTAATCCACCAAATAAGCGCCCGCAAGCAGCCACTAACGGTATTTTCGTACCGCCACCTCGCGTTCTACAGGGAAGGAGGTTTACCAGGAAAAAAAGAAGTTTCATTTCGATCTACTTGCTCATCAGCACCCCTCCCACGAGCATCGTCCGTAGATCTGCGCCAAGTAACATGGAATTAAGTATTCGCCGTGATGCGGTTGCATTGGGTTACCACAGAGATCTTGTATACCGTATCATAAGAACTGGAATAATTGAACCCCGCGCTAAAAGGTCCAAAATTCCCCCTCTTGGATAAAGGGGGAGAAAGCAACTGCGAAAACTGACAGCCTCAGCCCCAAGCTCAAAATTAAAAGTGCCAGACCTTTCCAGTAAAGGCAACTCCAACGCCCTAGAACGAGGTTCAATTATTCCAGTTCCTATGGTGCATGGGGTAACTTAATTAATCTTTTGCGCTGTGCTATGACAGATAATAGCTAAAAAGAAAGTAGAATACGGGAAGCAAGAATAGCCACGTCCAGCTTTCTCTCGGAGAGGAATGGTTGCACAGCCCCCATAGGCCCGGCGGTAATGGCTGAGATAATAAAGATACGACAGAGGAGAGAGCTCTCGTATGCACTTTAACGCAGTGCGCTGCAGGTTGCATACAATACGGTACGTGCTCGTGCGGATATTTTTTGGAATCTTTCCCGACCCTCCGCGGCTACTTGAACGCCTCATCAGTGGAGATCAGATAAACCGGTGGGGAGAGAAAGGGGGAGAGATAAACACATGCACCATATCATACCTGAAGCAGAAGAAGCAGCTGCGGGCACGACAAGGAGAATCAGAAGAGAGAAAACAATCACTTGATTTCTTACCATCTGAGACTACCGAAGTAGCTTCTGATCGGATGGGGATGGCAGGGATTGTCGGTGGTTTAATACCATAACTCGCACAGTGCAAGGCAGTATTATTACTAAGGGCGGTAGGTCGCCCAGCAGCGGCTATTGCAAGAGTCCACAAGCACCGACCAATACAGTAGGAGGCACTAGACTACTCCAGTCCCACTTTCACTTTACTGCGCTGTTTGGGACAAAGTATTCAGCCTCACCAAACTTTAAAAAGATCCGGTTGCGGCAATCTTGCCTATTGGCAAGAAAGTCTCAACGCCTAACAAATACGGTAAGTATACCAGTGCTGCGCCAGTGCAAATCTTGTGCGGCAGTTGTACCACACAATCCACACTACCCAAGCTCCAGGGCTACACTGCCACTGCTGCAAGTATCCGGTACCAAGTACTGTACCCCACCACAGGGATCGAAATTTCGTATGGCAAATTATCTGCGGACATCTGAAATGCCTGCACTAGATTCAGACTCAAATGTTCTGCTGCTGCTTCAGGCCAAATACTCGTGCTTGCCAAAATGAGATGCAGGACAAGTGCCATGATGCATAAGCTATCATGCTACGGCACTGCTGTAATCCAAGCTTTTCTTTTTTTATTCTCCTCCGCGTGTAAGAGCGGATCAGATCCCTGCAGCGCCGTGGCGGGGCACGGGAGCGTGCGGCTCACCAGAGGGCACCTAGCCCTATGGCTCTTTTGTAACAGTCCTTGCACCTCACATCCTTCAGGAACATCAGGAACGCATACATGCAAGCAAGCACCATATCCTTAAGTTAACTAACCGAACCCCGTACTAATGTCATCTACCGTTCTGTAGGAACAATCTGAGTTTTAGCTCTCTGCGTCCCTCCTCGTTAGTGCTGGGACGTTATTCGCCTTACGTCTCATTTAGAGAACTAACTACGAAACCCCCTGATCCACAATGTTGCGCCGTTTCATGATTCCCTTTCCTTCGCTTCTTGGAGGATACTTGGTCTCCTTGCATTCCTTTCCTTGTCGGGGCGGGGGGGTTCGCAGGGAACAGAACGTGGAAGATCAAAGAATGCATCCGCAGGAATGCACGCTTCTAAAATAAACTCTTGATCATCCTTTCCCCTAGCAGTGGTCGAATGTGAGGACAGAGGAGAGGGAGCAAGGCAGTTCTCCTTCTGTTCATGTTCGGCGGAAACAATCCCAAGGCACATGAGACTACTTCTACTACTACCTTCATGATATCACATTATCATCGAGCTCTCACTTCTACATGTAGCATCTACGTTCTCGAGATATCGAAGCAACCATAAAGGAGATAACGAGGGTGGGGACAGTACTCCAAAATAATTTATAACACTAATTTCACAAAACCTCCGCTGCGTATATTCAAATTGGTTCCCTCCGCAAAAAAGCTCCGTTCCAATACACATCATGTATACCCCGCTACAACACAGCACAAGTTACACCCACCTCTCCACTTTTCCAGCTCTGCATACCCACTGCCACTTGTTTCCCCCAACTCGGACAAAACCCAATCCTGGTTTAGACTTCACAGGGTGCCAACTACCCACCACGACCAGGCAACCACTATCACTTGTCTCATATCACGCAACAAGTATTATAGCCTCCACGATATACTTGAGGGAAAGGACCCAACAAGGAGATATAGCCTGCACCCTCCCCCCCCCCCTTTCCTTACGACACGGCCCAGAAGGATGGGTAGACAAGGCAGATTGCAGGACGTCTGATTTGAAAAACAGTGAATATGATAATGAATCCGGCACGATATACCACAGTTGCGGTTGGGGTTTTGAAGCCTAACCGCAGGGAAGGGTATTATAATTTATTTGAGTGGAAGGGGGGTGGGGTGATGGCGATGGACGGGTAGGGCACATTTGATATCTCGAATGGAACGATAGAGAGAGGAGGATAGGCACATAGTGCAAATATGAGAGGCAGCGGCCAAAACCTCTATCTCCTCTCCCAGCTCTGTAAAACATACCCATCCCATCACTTAATGTAATCAATCCGCCCCTTCCACTCTTCAATCCACATTGACCACACTGTGCTACTACTCCCATCGATCGGAAATCCACAGTGACAGCACCCTAAATTGAAACAATCACATCCCAAAGTTCACATGTAATCACTCGCCCCGTTCGACACAAAAAATTGCCTCTCCCCCCTCCTCCACCACAGCCACCCATACCTTCCACCCCCCCCCCCCTTGCTTCCCTTCGATACTTCTCCTCTCCCCTCTTCCTTTCATTCTCCTTCCCTAGCATCAGGTCTTGGCACACATCCTTTCAATACACGCCTTCCTACCTATTCGGGCCAAACATGCAATCCGATAAGACCTGATAAAACATCGGCGCTTCCAGCCGCCGCCGCAGTGGCAGGGATCGAGATGGCGCCCGGATCTCTGTGGTCACTTGTATGATAGCTTAAAGTGTCAAATCGCACAGGTCCTGGGCCCTATTGGAGACAGCGGGCCCCCCAAGTTGGGGGCCGAGAAAGCTTAATGTGGAAACTTCCACGTCTCTCTTTTGAGAAGAGCATTCCGTCGGCCCAGTGCTAGCGGAGATAGGTGGAGAAGGGAAGGGGCCTGGCGATTTGGCATCGGTGGATCAGGAGGTTGATGTTTGGGCGGAAATTGTAAATTGAGTTCATGCGGTGGACAAATCAGGTTGGCAAAGAGTAAGCTATATTAACAAGCAGGAAGGTGTGTTCGTTTGTGTCTATTATATCAATAAATGGTACGCGGTGATGACTGCCGGTGCCAAATTATGGCAGCAGCGAACCCACACCAGCCCCATTGGTAAACCCGAAAAAAATAATCCCACATGTGAACTCTAGACCAGTCATCCATCAATTCTAAAGCACCACGGCATGACAGCTTGAATACCGCATCGCGCCCCATTTCCGAAAATCACCTAACATTTCGTTATCACCATAACAGCCCCTTAGGGTAGACCATCAACACCGCCTTTCTCCCTATTCCCCTTTATCCAAACTAAACCTCAAGATTAATAGCCTTGCCAAACTTTGCATAAAGCTCAACCTTAAGACCGTTCATAACCCCTTCGTTAGCCTCCATCTTCTCTACAATCTCCCCGACCTCCTTCTCAGCCTCCTCCTTGTTCGCCTCGAGCAATTGCATGACCTCCTCCAGCGGAAGATGAAGGAAAGAGTCGCCAATTTTGTACCTAGAGTAACTAGAATCAGTCCTAAAGCCCGCTGGTGTGGTAAAAAGAGAGGGGGGGGTGAGAAAACGGTATTAAGTCATCCTCATCGGCAAGCTCTAGTTCGGTGGAGACGTCTTCAATGTATTCCTTTTCTTGCTATTTTCGGGAAAATCAATCGGTCAGCCAAAAAATTTCACATTCCTCCGAGCGAAAATCCCAGAAACAGATGTGGGGAAAGCACGCTCTTCTTCTCAAGCTCATCTTTCAAAAGCCTCTGCTTCTGGTGTAGCGTTGAGAACTTGTTAATGCGGTCTTGGTCTTCCCGGGTTACCGCCACTTCGGTGGTGGATTCATCCTCACGAGAGAGCTTTCATCGAATTAGCACCATGGCCATTTTGTTTGAGGGGCCGTTGTGGGAAAGAAGGAAGAAGGCTCACCATTCGTCGATTCATGATTGCAGTGGTGATGAGCGAGCGGAGATTTGCTCCGCCAGTTGAATAAACCCAAGAATAGGTCTTCCTCCAGCGGGGCTTGCGAATTTAGATGAGGTGGGACGAAGTCCTGTACGCACAGACATTGTCCCGCAGAGCCGCAATGGCCGTTGCCAAAAATCACTCTCTCCCACAGCCAACAATCACCCAACGAATGGTGATGAAAATATAATTAAGCATTACTCGAGTAGATAGATCCAATATAAGCCTCCGACCGTTATGCCGCCTCCCTCCATTCATTCAAAGTGCTAGAGAATACCGGTATGTACCAAACGCAAGCTATAACCCACAAAACAGAAAAGTCTAACCCAACGGAAAGTAAAACGCCGTCATCCTATTGTACAATCGGTGGAATTTTCCCCCGATTCCTTGATATCGTTCTTATCCCCCCCCCCGAAATTGCTTCCCGCCACCGACCGCCTACTCTGATTTGACAGGTCCGCTGGGTCCATAAATGAGCTCTGTTCCAAAAACTTTGTCCCAGATCTTGCTAGTAACCCCAAAGCCTTTTTGATAATCCGCGAAATGATGTTGTAGGTGGTACTTCTTGAGTTCACGATAGTATGATGGAAGTCTACCCCTAATATCAGTATGGTCGACCACAACCGATCAAAGGCCAGGAGAGGGAAACGTACGATTTATGATGCAGGAAGTAATGGGTAAGGTCGTAACAGACGTAACCGAAGATACCGCCACAGAATACGTTGGTGCCGACATACCAGTTGAACGCGAAGACAGTATGAGCCAAGTGCCAGAAAGGTGTGGCAAGAGCCAAGAAGAGTGCTGGCGGCATGACAAGGCGAAGCTTGTCCATGGGAAGGTAGTGATGAATTCCATGAAGAATAAAGTGCATCGTAATCGCTACACGATTGTCCGGCATTTTCCTGGATCCCGTAAGTAAAACACTCACAAAAGCACAAAAGCCTTTGGGAGAGCGCAAACATACTCATCAAGATGGAACAAACACCTATGCAACATATACTCGACTAAGGTCCAAAGAAAAAGACCAAAACCAAACAAACCAGCTACAGTCCAACTATTCGGCAATCCCTTACTAGCTTCGTACGTCCCATAGGCTATGCACGGGAGCCAAATAGTCGGAACAACATACCACGGCGTCTTACTCAGTGGCTCCAGAAAGTTTCCGAACAGCGGAGCTGACTCTCCGCCCTTGTAATGCCGAGGCCGGTGAACTTGTTGAAGATAGAACTCCTTACTGAATCCTCCATTCCACACTTGCATAAATAAAGGCCGATTGAGGTCGAGGAACTTGTGTACCTTATAGTCTGCCGCGATGTCGGTCGGTATCGAGAGCTCTTCCTCTGAAGACATCCCAGTCGGTGGACCTGTGACGGCGGGTGTGCCAGGCGGGGATGGCGGTCTTGAACCCTCCAGAAAGCCAATGAGGTACTCATCGAGAATTTCGTACGCAGATTCCGAATGTGTGTGGGAGATCTCGTCAACGAGAATCCCCGCGATGTCCTTCCCGGCATAGCTGTGAAACCCCTGCGTCAGAATAGCAATAGCTATCCATAAGAAATGCGATAGGAAGCTTACTCGAGAATCAAATCTTCACCACCGGGATGATCTCCCAGGAATGGCGTGATGTCGTACACTTTGCTACCAATGGTCACATAGCATGAGGAAGCAGACTTATGCTTCTGGAGTTCAGCAGCGGGGATAGAAGGGAGCGATTTCGTCGTCGACATCTTCGATTTTTATCCACTTTTCTGTGTTTTGTCGAGAAGCGAGAAAGGAGTAAAGAAGAGAGGAATGCTGGGGAAAAGTAATTATCAAACTGTGGCGGTGTCATGTAGCGTGGCGGAAAAAACGGGCCACACCAGCTCGTCTTGGCCACACACCGTTCCGCGTCTGATCTGATTGAACCAGGCCCCTGACAGAAAACGGTCCCAGAAGTTTCATAGGGCCAGAAACGGTACCAGTATGATAGTTTGACTAGTTCCTCTACCACTGCTCTTAGTAATGTGGGATCTCGTGAATTCTCTTAGGAGTCGGGAGTGTCAGTTTGGCTCATCAGTATCACAGTAGCTCACTCGATAAAATCTGTAAAAATTAGGGCGACTGAGGGGATCTCAAGATAGAGTTAGGTGTGCGCCGGTTTTTCCAAGATGTCTGCAATTAGGGCGGAATATCCCAGCGCCCCCATTTTGCAAAAGTTTCTTACTTTATGGTAGCGTTTATAAACCACTCTCAACACAAATGAGGGATGCTTGGTGGTTAGATAAGGGTGTGTGTGATTTTGTATGAGCTCGGTATAAAAGGATGATGCTAGCTAGGGGATATATCTGTAATAACCGACTGATTCAACTTAAGAGCACAAAAAAAGCCATACAATCAAATTTCATGGAAAGTAGGAATTGCCTCTCTTGTTTGCTCCATGAAACATGTCAATTGGGTTCCGGAAGTGGGACACTCTAGTTTAGAGTCGAGAGGGTGCCAAGATATTCCACCCTCTAGTTGCGCAAATCAGTCTCCCCTACTGGCACCGGTACTGTGGAGATAGCTGGTGGTTGCTAATAGGGAGTAGTAATTGAAACCTGAACCTACACAGACACAAATCCGAGGAGCTTCCCTACTTAATCGAGTACTCGAGTACAATGGAGAGCCGGCTCTCGGCTTATCTTCCCAACTCTATTTTACCACCTGGCATCGCGCCTGGAATTGGCTACAGTAGAGCAAACCATATCTGACTATCTTTGCTGAGTCAGCTGAGTCAGTGGTTTTATGTGTAATGATCTAATCAGACAACAATGTCGTTGCCGCCAAGACATCTGCCGGTTGCCAATATAAACAAATCCAACTCCAACCACCAAGCCCTGCACCGGACATATCTCACGATCCACCATCACGGCCTATCACCAACTTCCTCACCGAATCACCTAAAGCCGAAAAACAATGGGAATAGTTGGGTATGATCTCCAAGTAAACCATCTGGGATTAAAACATGGCTAACAAATTTTTTCGTAGGTTGTATCAAGAACTTGGCCCCGGCCCACGGGTCTCCCTCGCGAAACTCTCCGCCGACCACTACATCAGCACTGGCCGCCGCCTTCGCCTCGCGGTCGATGCTTCGATATGGGCGTTTCAAGTGCAGGCAGGAAAAGGTATTCCTCACCTCTTCCCATCATTTTTCCATCTTGAAACTGGAGGAGGAAAAAATAAACAATTACTGACATGGGGACAGGCGGAAACAATCCCGCATTACGAACCCTCTACTACCGCCTAATCCGCCTCCTCCACTTAAACATAACCCCCCTGTTCGTCTTCGACGGCCCGAACCGACCAGTCTTCAAGCGGAACCACAAGACCAACACAGTCATGACTCCAACCCTAACCCGATCCACAAAAGCCTTACTAAAGCTCTTCGGCTTCCCATACCATGAAGCCCCCGGGGAGGCAGAGGCCGAATGCGCAAATCTGCAGGTGAATGGCATAGTCGACGCAGTACTATCTGAGGACGTAGACACCCTGATGTTTGGCTGCGAGGTCACGTTCAGGAATTGGTCTGGGGAGGGCGGAAAGAGTAAGGCTCCTACGCACGTTAGTGTTTATGAGCGGGAGAGTGTCGAGGCTGTGAGCGGGCTGACGCCTGAGGGCATGGTGCTTATTGCATTGATGCGCGGAGGGGATTACTTGCCTGAGGGGGTGCCGAGATGTGGGATTAAAATCGCTGCAGACGCGGCGAGGGCGGGATTTGGGGAGCTCCTGTGCGCGCTGGATGCACAGGACAAGGAGGGGTTGGCGGCGTGGAGGAGGAGGTTACAGAGGGAGTTGGAAACAAACGAGAGTGGGTACTTTAAGAGGAAGAATAAGACCGTGAGGATTCCGGAGGGATTTCCGGATATAACTGCGCTCGGGTACTACAAGAAACCGGTTGTCTCAAGCAAGGAGAAAGTAGAAAGACTAGGGAATAACATCTGCTGGAGTAGGGAGATCAACTTCTCAGGGCTGAGAGAATCTGCCCGATGGGCGTTTGAATGGCGTGGGAAGATCGGCGCTGCAAAGTTCATCCGCTGCCTGGCTCCCGCAGTCATGTCCTGGAATCTCTGCACGCCCACGGAGGGCGTCCGGGAGCTAGTCTCTGGCTTCCACGGCCGACGGGAGCACTTTTCCACAGGGGAATGTAGGGAGCTGCGGATCTCATTCGTTCCAGGCGACGTCGTCAAAGTCAACATGGACGCTGAAGCCGACGACGACGTAGAAGTCCAGCTCGACGATGACGATGAATTCGCCCAAGACGGCGAAGACAGCTCTCGCAAAGCAAAAGACTACGACCCATACACCCTGGAGCGAATGTGGGTACTAGAAGTATTCGCCCGCCAGGGCGTCCCAGAAATGGTGGAGGAATATCAAAACCCAAAACCAAAAGCCAAAAAGGCAACCGCAGCCACTACCAAAAAACCCCGTTCAGCAAGGTCCAAAGACAAGTCAGTGGAAGCCATACCGACGGCGCTAGAACACCTCACGATATCCAAACCCCGCAAACAGCAACCCACCCCATCCAAACAGCTCCAAGAACCCCGCTCTCCCTCCTCCACAAGACGCACCCAGCGGGAAGTCTCAGTAAGCCTCTCATCTCTAACCTCCCACCTCTCAGCTCTTCAGATCCTCGAAGATGGCGCACCCACACATCCCGCGCCGTCACCTACTCCTACACCAACACCTAAACGGAACCCCCGCAGACAGCCACTGACTTCCAACCCCTCAACTCAAAACCACCACCCACCCCCAAGCGAGCGGGAGACCAGCGAAGAGCAGGAAAACATCTGGACCGCTCCTGCGTGGCCTTGTGAAACAATTGGGTTATCGCCCCCACGGGGGCGTAGATTCCCTACGCTGGGTGCCTACGGAGCGGTGGCGTCTCCACAGGCTACTTCTCCCGCCGTGATAGCGCCGGCACCAGAGGAGGAGAGGGTCACGGTTTCTATCCCCTCGTCGCCGGAGGTCGAAACTGTTCGTCGAAGGAGGGTGGATCAACGTCGTGGCTCTACGGACAAGAAAAAGAATACTAGCAGAGGGAAGGCGCCAGTGTGTATTTTGGATATTAGTGATTCGGAGAGCGAGGGTGAGGTAGCTAATCGGAGGGCCTCTCCCCCATTATCGCTGTCGGGGGGTAGGGATGAGAAAAAGAATGTCGCTGGTGGTAGGACGAACAAAAAAGCTGTATTGAGGACTAGCGTTGAGGGGTCTTGGAAATTTGCCGACGGTGAGGCCTTGACCAGTGGCGGGGGTGGGTGGGTGGATGTCGAGGTTATGGATTTGACTGGAGCTTGAGTGAATGAATGAATGAATGAATGAATGGACGAAGAATGTAAAGGCGCACACATGTTGTGTCACTCGATCTCAGTCTCTTATGCGAGTTCAATCTGTCTGTCCGCCACGAATTTACTTTTAGTCTAATGTCAACTCACCTACCACCATAGCGAATTCGGAGCTTTGGAGTTTTTTTTGTCGTTTTAGTTAGTTTGTCTACCATAGCATAGGAATGTACAGCATCGTGCTAACTTATTTTGCCCCGGTGGAGTCTTAATCCCTACGCTAGTATGAGCGGTTTACCTACACGGTGGCTGTATGTTTCTTGAAGAATTACTGGCTGTTGACCTTCGCGTCAAAAGTCTTCACACGCCCAGATCTAACAGCACTCAGCCATTCCACTGTCCTGACGTGCTTTGCCTCAATTACCGTACCATAGGATATCGGCGATCTCTAAAGAGACCGGTTGGCATAGTCGCCTTGACCTTAACGCTCACTCCTGCATCTTGCAGTTGGTGTTGTTTCGTCCCGTGTCCTGAGCTGTCCAAGTAATTACGTTATGTCATCCATCTTAGTTCTTTGGACCTGTGCACGAACATATACGATTTCGGTTTATCCCCCAGTTGCACTGGGCTATAGAGTGAATGAATTCTCTCACAAGTGGAACTAGAACCATAATAATCATTGACTTCTAAGGGAGCAAAGCTGCACCCTGTACTCACGGGACTAACTATTTTTACAAGCCATCATACAACATCACTCGTCAATCTCTACCTTTACTCTATTAGAGCCCGTTCGTGACGATTCACCAAGTGATAGATTCAGAAGTGTAACCCTTAAGTTGGTTAGTAGGGTACACGTTTGGTAGCTAGGGGCTCTGGAAATGTTCCGACATCATGATATTCAAAGGTCATCACTGAGTCACAGAATATTAAGTTATTTATATATGATACCTCATACCAGCAACCCATTTCGCCCCTCCCATTTTACAACTATGGAATAATCTCACCCCACGACACCACGCAGCACATCACCGACCACAGCTTACCCTTCCCGTCTCGACTGACTGAGGAGTTTCCTTGAAAAAAGGCGAACTTGGAGGCGCTCTGCCATGGTGTCTCATGCTATTGAGTATCTAGTCCCCGAGTTTACTCATCTCTCCTCCCTATTTTCGGAATGCCAATCACCAGGTTCTCGTCGGGTTCTCCTCACACTCTTCCTCTAGGAGGCGTCCCGTGCCGCTAGAACTAATACACATGCGCGACACACATAAATAGAGAGACAGACGGGCAGATTAGTAAACTTGCCCCACAGGCTGCATGAATACGGTAAATGGATAAATAAAGGAATACACATTTACTAAGCCTACTGGGTTGGCCAAGTCTAGCATAGTCATGCGGGGCTAACTCACACGCCTCTGCTCTAGCAGCGTATTCGGCCGAACACCAGAACCGAGAAGCCGGGTGAGCCTTGTTATAGTTTTGGATCGCAGCGTAAGAAACTCAAGGCGGGTTGGGAAGGGAGAGAAGGAAGGAAAGGAAATCCTCTCTTCGCCTTGGGCGCAGGCACCCACCAGTTTGTGACTTACTTCCGTAGTGACCTCTATAGTATCTGTTGCTAGTCTCCGGACAAGCCATGTAAAAGTGGGAGTTTGAGGAACTTGTGATCATGTAGAGTATGGCCCAGGATGGTATGGTATGATACGAGCCAGTGCGTATCTTACGTGCATTGCCATTTAAAAACACAAAGGCGCTGGTAGGTATATTGTACAGTACTTTCTATGCTCACTATCGAAGTTGCAATCCCTCCGACCGTTATGAATGCACGCCTGTATCACACTTTCTCACTCGCCTCTATCATCTAACCTTGTCCAGCATCCCCTTGCTCTCGACCGAAGCCCTGTCTTTCAAAGGCGCAACACAACAACTACACAACCTCTCTAGGGAAAAAAACCCCCACCACCACCATACGAGTAGTGTCTAACTTACCTTACTAGGTTTAAGTATCTGACAGATCACTCTCATGGGGGGGGGGGGGGGGTTTAAAAAAAAACAACCCTTTATTATTGCCTAATGATACAATGTCTATGTACAACCACTGGCTCACAACACGAAAACCCAAGCAAACGCATTCCAACCTATCCGGTGCCCTCCAACCCTCCAGTCAAGAAGCAGCTGCACAGTCCCTCCCCTCAATGAAGAAAGGCAGACAGAAGGGGAAAACTATTACCTATTGACACTAATAGCGGAAAAAGTTGTAATAACTAGAAGTCCTAATTCCTATCAGCCCTGCGTCTTACAGTGTGAGGGGGGGGCCACTGGGTAATCCTTATTCCCGTTTTAAGGACTAAGAAGCCTTTTGTGAAAACAGCAGTAAAGGCACAGCCTGGGCCTGCTGGTATCTATCTGGCCATGTGTACAACCGGCTAGATAGATAGGAGGTGTAGCTAGAGATACCGCTATACCTTTTATATATTCCCGAGAGTTCTAGTTGGTTGGAGTAATTCATAGATGTGGCATCGTACTTATTGAAGGAAGGAGTGTGAAGGACCGAACGAGAAGGGACCCAAAGGAAGTAGGAGCTACGGACTGGATCACCTGCTTGCTCCCCATAGCTATACCGGCCCAGGTGCCTGCCACGAGTCAAGTGTAGATAACAGAGGCGCAATACTGCCAGCAAAGTAACTAACTCTATATCTCATCACGAAGTCCCTTCCACAACTCTATGAAACTCCAAGCTCAGTATCGCACTGTAAGACCATGAGAGCCACCCCGTGTTTTACCCCACCAACAATCCCCCCCCCCCCCCCCATTCATTCATCAAGGCGAAAAGAGCGGGGTGGGAAAATCGGTGGGAATGAGCCTGGCTTTCACAAGGCACCTACCTACCTGCATGGCTCTCAAATATACATTTGCGGAAGGTCTAACAGAAAAGTTGCTGTACTCCCTTCTAGTCCCATTACACAACGGCACAAGCAGAGCGAGTACGCCAACATGGGTAAGGGAGAGAAAAAAAACAATAATCTTGTCACCGCGGCTTCTTAAGGTAACGGCAGTACTGTACTACACCATGCTAGTATGATACACACGCCTTTCGGCAATTGGAATGATCCATGTCTTCATTTGGGCGATGCCAAGAGGAGATCGAGTACATGCCGTATGCACGTGTTGTAACTGTACCGGTAGTGTACTGCAGGCATGTGGAGGGAGGGCCTTTTGAGTATAGTAGTATCATAGTAGAAGATACCGACAAACCCGATTGTTGCACCTAAGTTACCGGTTTATCAGTCTTGGTCTGATGATCATCTTGGGGACCTTTTTGGTGTATATGTTGGTTTGGGATAGCCGTGATCTGGAATCCTGATTTCCAAATCGTAATTTGAAATCAAGATTTTTGCAAAAACAGCCCCTTTGCTAAAAAACGTTGCTGCGAGTTTCAACTTTCCAAATCAAAATTTGGGGGTAACTCTAAGAGAAAGCCTCAAGGCTCACTAGCATCTATCATACTAATAAATCACTTGAGGGTGCATATCATGCAAACCAAAAAATTTGCAGCCCGAAATATCCACACACGTCAAAAAAAAATCCCAAATCGTGATCTGAAAATGCTACCCCGCCAAACACCATGAATATTTCAAATGATGATTTGGGCCTAAATCATCATTTGAGATACATAGCAAACGGCCCAAATCACGGTGTGCCAAAAAGGCCCCAGCTTATCGTACAGTTTCTGTTTTATGATACATGTCTCCCTAGCTATTGTCCATACAATCAGCACCAAAACTTACTCGAATACATACATAGTCCCTCAAGTGCCGATGCAACACGACAGGCAAAAAAGAAAAAGGAAAGAAAAAAAAAAGATCAAGTATGATACCGCAATATATATACAATTTCTCCCTAACGAGCACACCGCCTCCACATGAAGACGATCACTCATCCCAGGCCAGTGCCTTCCCTCGCACCATTCACCGACCCGTCCTCAATTGCGACCCCATTTGCCGTTTTCCCCTCCGCGGCCCCGTTCGCTTTCGCAGTACTAGTACCGGGCTGCCAAACCATCATCGGCGCGGTAAGCTTCTCGAACCCGTCCTTGGACTCCTCGAAAGGCACCCACACGTCAACCATCTTGAAGCCTAATCTTTCATAGAGGCCCTTGCCAGCGGGACTCGACTCGAGGGAGCATATCACGCCCTCCTTCGCGCCGTTTTTCATGCCCCAGCTAACAAGCAGGCTGCCGACGCCCCGCTTGCGCCAGGAGGGACGCACAGCCAGAAGGTCCAGATGCCAGCGGATGTGGCGGCCTTCCTGGGACCAGGTCCCCGCCGCTGCTTGCTCCACCGCCTCGCCTAACCGTGCTAGGGCGGCAGGATTTTCCGAGCGGGATTTAGGGGAAAGGAGGGCGACTATTTCATCTTCGATGGCGAGGAGGTTGAACTCGATTCCTGGACTTACTCGTTAGCTTCCACTGTGAGGAAGGAGGGAAGCACTGGACTGGCGTATGGTGGGTAGGATAGGATAGCATTTTTCTCTCAAAATAGTAATCATACGTTTTAGTATACCGCCTTCATCCCTCCAGCGATCTGCCGCTGGATCGTCTCCTTCCCGAATCCAAGCCGCGAATCCCGCTATATCATTTGATTCATTGTCTACCGCGAGAATTATCCTCCCCTCCAGTTTCAAAAACTTTCTCCGTACCCGCCGGATCCAGCTTGCCTCGTAATCTTCGTAATAGGCATGTCTCCCGGGCTCCAAAATGGCGAATAAAGGATCGTCAATAAAAGCCCTCGCAGCCAGCTTGCCCACCGTTTGCATGTCCGACAGCCTGGCTTCCCGGAGATACATCTTGTTGAAAACAATCGGGCCAGATGAGGGAGGAAATAACGGATATTGTTTTTTTCTTTCTTCTTTCTTTCTTACTAAAGGAAGTAAGAAAGGCTAATAATGAGGGCAGCAAAAGGAATAAAGGATTATTATATATTAATTCCTGGAGCAAGAAAGAACCCTGCCCACGATAGGCTCTGTCTACCCACCATCTGTTAAACCCTTAAAATATGACCCGATATTTAACCCTCGCTTTATCCTCGAACCATATTATACCACGGACAGCGAACTATGTGTTACAAACCACAGTCGATGGCTAAAGAGTCACTTCTCCAACCAGCTTCCCTTTTAGACAACTAGAAGCGCGTCAGAAGTTCGAAAAAACTCCACCAAGCAGGATTCCCCCTAGGACTCACAACGCGGAGCGCATGGTAGCGAGATCAGCCGTTTTCCGAATTCGGTGATAACAATACCATGGCTCTTTCCTTTTGCCTAATCTGCAGGGCACTACATCCAATCGTGAATGCTTCTCTTTCCCCCGCGGTACCGGATTTTGCCCCCTATTTTTGCAGGCGCTGTGCAGGAGAGGGCCGGCCGCTCTACAGAGCCTAAGGCGGGCGTGTAATATATTCCTCGGTGTGGTGAGGGGCACCAGTTCATGGCCTTTTCTTCCGGGCGGTGGTGGTGGTGGGGCAATGTGAGGATATATCGGGAGGGTGTACAGTAATCGTGGGGAAAAGAATGCAAAATGCGCAGAGGGTTTGTGGATTTCGCTTCTGAAGTGCGCAGCTCTCCAAGACCGCTTCGAGAGTTCCAATCCCACCATTTCCAGGTATAAGGAACATGCTATACAAGCAAAAGGTTGCAACTATCGCCGTATCAATCGGCCACCTCCGGTTCGAACCGAACGAATAGAACCTGATGTCTGATGCAGACCTCCACATTATACGAACGACCAGAAGCCCAACGTGACCCCGATCAGTCCGCTTTCCAATGCCGGTGTTCCCATAGAGAGCCTCAGCCCGGCGGTTTCATTGGCTCGGCAAAAATGACCTAGTTCTGCCCCCCCCCCACTTCGTCCGAAGTTTCGCTGATTTTCATGGCAGGCTTTCCTTTATCTCGGATTAGGGGCTGTGCTGCTGTACGAGTGCAAGCGGGCAAACTTTAATAAAAATAAGGTTGTCCTTCACAACGCTGCGGCACCGGCCCATCCCGCTTTGCCCGTCACACATTTGCTGCTCAAGAGGTGCCGTATATCTCACACTGCATACCTTGCCTGGTTTTTGGATTTCGAGTGATGGAAGATGAACCGATCTGCATGGAGGTTGATCCATTTGCGGGGCTGGAGCGCCGATGCCGGTGTCTGGAATCGGGTGTCAGTCTTGTTCAGAATTGGGAATGAGAAAGTCGTCACTGAGAGTAATCAGTTTTGGACCGGGAATGAAGAAAGGGTTAACAGTATCGAGCTGAACGGACAAACTAGGAATCGCTCTTTGTTAAACATAAATTCTAATGCTCACGCGGACTAGCTTACGCAGACTACCATCATCTGTGGCAACACACTTTACGCAGTCTTACGGTATCGTCGTCACGGTCAACCACTACTAATGCCGTGACCTCATACGAACACGCCATTCGCAGTTGAAAGATACAGAATAGCTAATATGGGTAAATATATCTTATTGCTTGTTTGATTCCCCCCGCGGTTTCTATCGATCCTTGTTTTTGAGCTTCGAAAAAGAGCGTATATGTGACAGCTATACTTTTAGGGACACCTTGCCTATACCAGCACGATAATACAGCGCGATGTAGAGGGAAAAGATATCGTTAGGAACAGGACTCGGACCTGTGCGGGATAACCCATCTGCCTGCTTCAACAAACAAACTCCTTAACCGTTCGGACATCCTAACATATATGTTGATAGAAACCTATTGTCCTTAAGCCCAACAATAATACCACGATGACTATAACTGACGGCATCCCCCACCTTGGGTAGAGTAGTACCGGTAGCATGGCCGCATAGTCGCACAACTATACTTTTAGGGACACTTTGCCTATGTAGGATACCAGCACGATAATACAGCACGGCGTGGAGGAAAAAGATATATCGTTAGGAACAGGATTCGAACCTGTGCGGGATAACCCATCTGCCTATTTCATAACAAACTCCTTAACCGTTCGGACATCCTAACATATGTGTTGACGGAAATCTACTGTCCTTAAGCCCAACAATAATACCACGATGACTGTAACTGACGGCATCTCCCACCTTGGGTAGAGTAATAGTACCGGTAGCATGGCCGCATAGTTGCACGGTGACCTTGTCCCCCCCCTCAAACACATGAATGACAGCAGACATATATTGCATGGCTCACGACGTGGTTTTGTATGATAGCCCTTCCGGGAACCAGGCCATTGTGCACAACTCCTCGCTCCATACAAACTACGGAAATCGTGGGGGAAACTCCACTCTCTTGAAGCTCTCCGTTTTTTAGAAAATAATTCTCTTATTTTTATTCATCTGAACAGAACTGCTCCATTTTCGGGTCAGTGCTGAATAAAGTCTAGAATTGGCATGTCTTGTAGGGCTACATCACTCGGCCGGCTCTTGTCGGTACCGGTATCATAATATTATTGTAGTAGGGTTGGAATGCTAGTATCGTATGGTCGACTCATTCTAAAGCACAGTATGATTACCGAGTGGAGTAGCGGCACTGGGACGCAAATGATGCACCATCATGGGTGTATTTATTCTCATCACATTCACGAGCTAAAATGCCAGCTCGGCATCTTTCCCACTTTTGGGTTTCGGGGCATGAGGAAATGATCAGCGAATTACAAGTTCGAGTGATATTTCGTGACCACATTGTTATTATCATTCCTCCGCAAGCAGGGAGGGATGGATAGGTTGAACCTTATACCAACATGCCAGCTAAACCAAGCTATCAACGGATGGATGGACGATAATCCGTTGGTTTCGCATAGGATCCAATGCATAAGCATTGCCGTTGGTGGGGCGCCATGAAATGAGACATTCCGGCGGCCGTGAAAAAGCGTGGCCACGGTGCTACACTTGGGCACCGGTTTCTGGCATTTGGTCTCAACCTATATTTGAACGGACCAATGGCATGTGGCATCAGGTAGCCGGCGCAGTCACTTCTCCACAGGAATGGATGGGAAAGGCGTTTCGGGTATCATCCACCCGTCGCGTCAACCCCTTTTTCTTGAGACACAATCTCAACTCATAAGCTTTTTTTCGAGGGACCAGGGTTATTTTTAAGATGAGCGCTGTATGACGCTCCGCATGTCAGTAAGGTTACAAGTATGGGTGAGCACAAGGACAAGGATGGCCGACACGAGGAAGCGAGCATATCAACAACACTGCGCGCGCCTTTCTGCAAGGCTAGATTTTAGATTAACCCAAGATTATTGCCGTGGTTTAAAAGTGCGTGAAGGCAAGGCAGGAGGTGCAAAGGTTTAATCTCAGGGCAGAAACTGTGGGTTGGGGGCAACTTATGATGGAGACCAGATTTTGGTGGAATGGGGAAGGTTTGAATAGCATGTTTGAGCCGCCTTGTTTCCTTCTTACATGAATCATGTTGCACGGTAGGTTGCCGGTACAAGTAACCATTGGAAAGGGGGAGACAACTTGAGGGCAAAACCCGGATGAAAAAGGGACGGGCAGTTGGCGAAGAAATGGTTGGATGAAGAGTTGATTTTTTCTCCTATTTGCTAAATATAGTCTATAGTCTAGCAAAGTGTCGTTTTGGGAGTGAGAGTGAAGGCGAAAGTGAATCGGTATGAAGTCTTTCTTGCTCATTTCACGCACAACTCTTTGCTGGGAGAGGTGGAGGGACAGGGAGAGGAGGAAGGAAAGAGAGAGAGAGGGAGAGGGAGGGAGGGAGAGAGGGAGAGAGAGAGAGAGGGTGTGTGAGTGGAGCCATACTATAGATACTATAGCCTTTTTTGCCCTTCGTTTTTCCCTCGTTTTTTCCTTGGTTATGCCTGACGGGCGGGCTACATACCGTGCATGCGTTTTTTGACGTTGACCAAGTGCAAGTCATTCATCACCCACCTTCTGCATCACCACTCCACTCGTTCCCCTGAACCGTCTGACTGAAGCCTCCATGAGTTTGTGTCTCTGGTAGACGACGATTGATGGAAGAAGAGGGAAATCAACACACTTGCACAACGGGCAGCACATACTATACAAGTTCAGTGCAAGTATACCGGTATTCCCTCTTTCCTTTGTCCGTCCTCCTCCGAGGGTCGCGGTGAATTTCACCGAAACTTTCTTGTTTTTTGTTTTTTGTTTTTTGTTTGCCTATTCACGGGGTAAGGCTACTCAGCAATTTGACCCCTTTACCGGCAACCCAACATTGTTTGTCCACCTTCGTTTTTCCCCCTCAACCCTCTCTTCGTCTCATTCGCGACTGGTCAACGCTTGCGGACTCCGTCACTATTACCGCAACGCTTCGGTACGCGCGCTGCATTCCAGGTTTCCTTTTTCTTCTTCTTTCCGTCTTTGACCTGCGGGAGGCACCATTCTTTTATCCTTATTTTTGTCTCCCCCCCCCCCCACAAGAAGCTGTACCTAAACTGAGCCACCACCCCCCATAGCCGGTGCACGGGTTGAACCCCCCCGCTCCGACACCGACCTTCCACTCTTTTGCTCTTCTACTCTTCCTCTCTTTTCTTTCTTCACTCCACCATATCTGATTGTTGATCAGCAATCCGGACAACAATAAAAAGTCAAGATGCGCTTACGGCCGGCTACCCCACTCAGTATCTTGCTGTTCGCGGCTTTTGCACTCTTATTGCTGAGCGTGTTGAGCACTCCTGTCATTACATCAATTCACTTGGCCGCTTATGGGGATATTGCATTTGGTGTCTTTGGCTTTTGCGATTCGAAAGCGTGTAGCGGTGTCAGGATTGGCTATGATATGAGTACGTTTTTACCCTGGAGGGGTTGAAGGCGAGGGAGGCGGAGATAGCAGGTGCAGGATCATGTTCCGGTACTATAGTCTGGCGACATTGTTGATTTGGCCGCACCAACACCAATTGGGCGCTGTGGTTCTGTCTCTGTCTCTTTCCTCTTCACCTCTCTACCATGGATTTGAGTTATTGAAATTTATCTGGGCGCCTAACTAACTTTGGGGTGTCGCAGGTTCACTCTCACCTACCAATTCCGACTTCTCGCTGCCATCCAATGCACGCAACTCGTTATCAAACTTACTGATCGTTCATCCTATCGCTGCGCTTTTTACTCTAATATTACTGGTCCTCGCAGTCGTATCCCACCTTCACTCGCCTGCACACTCGCCTCGTTACTTGCTAGCACTTCTCATACTTGCGTTACCAACCTTCTTGCTTTCGCTTCTGGCTTTCTTGGTTGATATCTTGATATTCCTTCCGCACGTGCAATGGGGTGGTTGGGTGGTTTTGGGCGCGACTATTCTGATTGCGATAGCAGGAGTAGTAATGTGTGGAATGCGTAGGACAGTTTTGTCGAAAAAAGCGAGGAGAAAGAGGATAGAAGATAACGCCGCTATGAACGGCCAAGAATTCTACGCATCACAAGCCCTTGCTCGAGAACGTGCTGCCCCTACCCAAGGCGACAAGCTCCCCGAATTTGCTACGTTCGAGGTGAACAAGACCACACCAGGTGAGCCAGAGGGTGAGAGAATCCCGCTCAATCCTAGATCTAGAACTGTTTCACCACCCATACCAGGCGCTGGATCGGATGGGTCGTTTACAAGGAGCAATACCTTGACAAGGGAACCGAGCGACAGAAGTGTGGGATATGGTCTACCGCCTAGAGGCGCTGGGCCTTTATCCAGACCCATGCCTCCAGGACAGGTAAGGAATCAGTACTCAAATGGGGCATTACAAGCAGGGGCTGGCGGAAGCTCGGGGCCGTATGGGGTTCCGCCTCCACAGAGGGGCGGGTATGATAGGGGGTATGGGGGAGATGTATACGGAGAGCGGGGCCCACCGCTTGGTGGATTTAGGGGACCGACACCACCCGGGATGTACCCTCCTGCGGGAGGACTGACTCCCCCGCCAAGAAGAGGCCCCTCACCAGGTCAGTTTGTGCCCCGGCCGCCTGCCGGCAATGCTTATGGTGGTGGAGGCCCGGGATATGGCATGAGTCCACCACCACCAAATAATGGAATAATGGGGCCTCCTCCCCAAGGGGGGATGCGTGGTGGACAGGTTCCGTACGGTGGAATGGGGGGACCGCCTCCAGGAGTGGTGATGACAGGTGCAAGAGGAGGACCTATGCCTCCATCCGAGCCACAGGAATTCCCCGAGGGTGGGATCGCTGATGAGAGGAGGGAGTTTGAAAAGACACTACCTATGGCTGCTGCAGTTGGAGTTGGAGGCGCAAGGGGAGATGAGCGTGGAGGTGGACTGAGTGGGCCAGCAGAATTAGATGAACGTCCTTCAGAACCTCCCCACACTGGAAGGCTATCCGTGGTAAACGAAAACGGAAGGTCAACCCCACAAGACGAGTAACTCTCCCACTTGCCTATCCCGGGCCATTGCTTCCTTGCTAACAAACCCTACAGATACGTACCACCCCGCCAAGCCTGGAAACAACAGCATAGCAACACCCCTCCCCCACAATCCCGCTCCCCTCCGCCAGTAGAGCTCCCCGCGGGCCCATCCTCGCCGCCCTCGGATTACCCCCCAACGTCCCCAACCAATGCCGCAAGCTCCTACTACGAAGACGTTGTCCCCGCCTTCGACACCAACCTTCCACATCCCCGCTCCCTTACACCAGGGTATCCCACCTCTTCTTCTTCCTCTCCCCACAATCCTCCTGCTTTCCCACCACCCCCCCTCCCAATAGAACCCCATCGCAACCCCTCTAACCAAACACTCGAGGAACTGCAGGATGGGCACAGGTCACCCACAATGAGCCTCTCTAGCAACTTCACCAGCATTTCACAGAGACCGCCCAATCCAAACTGGCAGCCACCTCCCCAGCAACAACAACAACAACAATATCAGCAGGGGAGAAGGGGGTTGACGGCGAGTCAGGTGCTAGGCGGAAACCCGGACTTTATGTTACCGGGGAATGGAAGGGGTGGACAGAGGGGTAGAGGCGGCGGGCCTGTTGGCATGGGAAGGTAGTTGGATTGTACAATGAGTGGTAGTATATATATATTTGGGGTGGACTTTTTTCCCGCCTAGGTTCATTGGCCTATTCATCTAGCACTTGCTCTGCGGTTGCCTTTTTGTATTGCTCTGCGGTATTTGGGTTTTTTCTCTTTGCTTCGATTCTTTGATCCGATTTTTTTCTTCCCCACCCCCACAGGAGATTTGGCGGATAAGCGGGTCTAACGGGAGTATCATATCGCTGGGCTTTCATTTCCTTTCTTCTCTGCCTTCATCTACTCATCGCTCCTGGCCGCCATATTATCTTCTCGTAATTGTATTTGCCAGCGCTACTTCACTCATTTCCCCTATGATATCTGCCTTACCTGCCTATGGTATTTCACTAGTAAAGGGAGAAAGGAGGGAAGGAAAAGAAAGGGTGAGCTGGAACCGGATATTATGAACACAAAATTCCAAACCTTTCACTAGGAGTCTTGTTTTTCTATTTCCACCTTTTTATCATCTTTTGTTTATTCATTGCGGTCTTTGAGGCGTTGGTGGTTGGGATTGTGTCGGCTGCCCTCGGCGCGCATTGCCGGTGTCCACCAAGACATAGTACTACCAGTATTGATCGTTGGGTCGTTTGGTCGTCGTGCCTCCGCCTAAGCTATGGCACTTGGCTTAGATGAATGATTACGCCCGGGCCTTTATACTTATGGGTTGTGGATTTGGGCTGTGCTTAGATTTATGATCCAGGTTATTCTTTTCTTGGCTTTCATAATCTTTGTGGGATTTTTTGTTTATTTTTACTTACGCTTTCTCTTTTTGCATTGCCGTTTCGTTTCGCATGGGTTTGATATGTACTTTAGGAAAATTGGGTTTTCGGAGTGATGAATTGATGGATGGGTAACTTGGGGCCTGTTTGGCGCGCCGTAATATAAAAGAGATGTCGTTTTTCATGTGGACTTAATTTCTGCTGCTTGGATCCCTCTAGCTCGGGGACACAAAAGAGTTCGTATCTAACGACAGCTGTCTCGTTCATAACTAGGAAAGCAAAGAAGAAACAGGTACCGGTAAGAGGTCCAAAAGCCGAGCTACAATTAAAGGGGCGCAGTGTTAACATAATATTTCATTACAACAGAAACGCAGTAAAGGTTAGAAGAGCGCCGCTTTTATGGCGCGCCAAACAGGGCATTAGTTGGAAATGATGAGCCCGCAGTATTCGGAGCATCACAGCAGACTACTCGGGGGCGAAATATCCTTCCTTGGGGTTGGGATAGGATCTGTGAGCGGGACAGGCTCCTTAGTACTTGAAGCTTGCAAAATAGTATGCCTCTCTATATCCAACAGAGAGGCTAGGGAAGAGGGAAGAAGGGAGGGGCTGCGGAATCAGCCGCGGTGTTTAATCGCGCTCCCCCCCCAAGCTTGGAGCTGGTAGGATTGATATTTGATTGCGCCTCCCTATGACACGGGTTATATTATATACCAAGGGCGCCGTTCCGCGCCTGGGTCCCCCGCCTTCGCTCTGGTACCTACCTACCCGTGGCAGCGAGGCTTCCTGGGCCAGTAGAGCCCGAGATTTCGCAAAGATTCCCGATCACCGGGTACGCCGTTTGGGCAGGTAGTCCGGGGGTGGGGGGTTCAAGAAGCGTTTGGTACCGGGATTGAGTGAGGCGGGCCCCCCCTTCATATCGGGCCCGGAAAACGGAGGAAGCTTATGAAGTGCGGGGTGGGGGGGGGGGGGGGGGGGTGTTAAACCAGTGCCTAGGCACTGGGTCGTCCACAAATGCAATTTCTGGAAGTCTCGAGAAATCGAGCCTGAGATGCTTTGTGTATCTGTCTGGCTAGCTGTGAGTCGGTCGAGCATGCTTCGTGCCGATGGAAGACTGGGAATCGGTGTAGTCTCTGGCGGGCTAGTAGATACTCCTTTGACAACTCTAGCTCTGTGGCGTTGTTGCCGGTGGGGGGTTCTTGAAAGGTTTTGTATTGAAGCGAACGTACTGCGGGGGCATACTTGATTTTCTTGGGGTAACCATAGTAGTTGAATTGGTTGAAAGGGCGATGGTCAGAGAGACTGACCATACTCCTTGGTTTTGGAGCTCAGTATCACTCCAATATAACTCCAGCAGAGATCGGGAAAGTGTGTGCGTGTGCGGGTGCATTCTAATGGACTTGTTAGCCGGGAGTGGGTTGGTGTCGACCGATATCCCAGATATTGGCCCTCCCGGAAGTGATAGAGAGTGGGAAAGTGGGAGTGGGGAGCGGAGATGAGGCCGAAGGGATTGTGGTCCTTGTGAATATAATCTACAGGGGTCACCGCTAGATTGTGAATTGAATCCTCACGCTACGAAAAGGCAAAGAGAGCCCCGATGGTGCCCCATTGTGTTTTTCCCGTCCCATGGACTCGATCGGGGGGGACCTAACCTAACTTATGAGGGCCGAGAGCTGAAACACCCGCTGGGAACACCGGCTGCGGCGAATTGAAGTTTCGCGGTGTCGTAGTGTGTCTAAGCGATAACGGGGCTAGTTGTTGGGAGGGGGGTTAACAGGTGCTTTGTGGGGTGGTTGGGGGTCACGGGAGCGCACTAGAATTTGTATGTAATAGTTACAATTTGAATTGTGCGGCTAGTCTAGGTGAGGTAGAGACAAGGTTTATCGGCCGTTCCAAGAGGAAACCCTCCGTATCGAGGGAGATAATACCACATATTATGGGTATGCAAACGCTGGTATGTATCTAAATGGACACGAAATCCACTACGCACCGGTTTTCAATACGGTTGCGATACCCCGCCATTGAGAATCTCTGACTACGCAGCCCCCGATATACTACTGAATCTGTGGAAACTCCTATCACAAGCCAAATAGAAGGGAATTTGGCGATGAGGGCGAAACGAGTGATTTACCGTGATAACAGATCCCCAGCCACCGAGCGGGTTTCGGCTTTCTGTCCAATATTTGCTGATCCCGTGCACCCTGTTTTATTGATTGATGATTTCTGTGGGAAAGACTCCAAGAAGCCGTGATTGGGAAGGAGTTCCCCTTAACATCAATTTCTAAAAAAGTCCACATCAGTTTTTCAGTTCAATTTTCTCCGCTTTTTTTTTTCCTTCCTACCGCGACCACGGCAGGGGTTCAGATTGGGCCTTTAGCCGAGAGAGAGGCGAGGTTCATAGCTAAAAGTGAGTTGTAGGAAATTGCTTTCCAGGCAAAGAAAATCAAAAAATCATTGAGGAATTCCAGCACTCATGACCCTCTCGAAACCGGTGATAGTCTAAGCATTCCCTCTCCCGGTGTCTGATAGTGCGAAACATATCTTTCCGGTGTCGGGCTTAAGTTAGATTTGAACCACATAAGCTTTGAGGATATGTTCTGGAAGAAGCCCGACAAAGGCACCCCTGCCACAATTACTGCCGGATTGAAAGGATATGCCACCTTTGACGGGTCGCCCTGGACACAGGTGCACTTACTGAAACGATACCGTATAATCTGGCAAAAGTCGGACTGACGCTAGTGAGGATTTTCTTGAACCTGACCAACCACAGCGGCCTATATGTTTAAACTGTGGCGAATTCGCCTTCTTCGAGCTCTCCTGTTGGTTCGGTTGCCTTAGTTTCGCTTTAGCTCCAATCCGACTTTTGCCAGATTATACGGTAGGTTTATATGACCGTTAATGAGGATAGTGTGGTTTTTTCCTGCAGCAAACCTCTCCGGTCACGTTACTGCTGGAAACCTTGAATGGTGTTCAGAATACCGGTATGCGGTTGTTCTAAATCAAAGTGATGAAAGAAAAAAAACTCTGTTTCACCGGAGTCTCCTCCCGCAGGATCTGCACGACTCCCGGTGAGCCAACCCCGCCACCCTGCCGAGTGTGGGCCTCGCCAGTGCATGTGCTCATTTACGCTGTATGGCATGGAGTCAAACTCTGCCACCCTCTAGCGGGGCTGGTCGCCCTGGAGCTTCATTGGGTAAGGCCGGTCCTCAGTCTCTCGGGCTCCTGGGGGAGAGGGGGGGGACGCGATGCAGGGGAAATACGCCACTCCAGCAGTCGCTTTCTTATCGCCCGGCTTGGGTGATACTAGCAATCGATTGTCCTTGTTTTTCCGCGCAAGAAAAACAAACTAAAACTGAGCGCCCACCCACACTCGGGCTCTAGAAACTCTGGTTCGATGATTTGTTTATGAATTCGTGATTACATATCTGTGGAAATCGATGGTGGGGTAGGTATCAGTCACTGGAGTGGTGGAGCATATGTATTACATAGCGCCCTGTTCAAAACCCCCGGTTCCAGGAAGGGAAGCTTGATTCTGGGGGTGAAAACTGTTGATTATAATGCGGGGGACTGGGCATTTCGAGATGGATTTGGTCTGTCGGGATCCTCTGTCCCTCGGCCCTTGTTTTTAGAGCACCGGGTGGGGCTGATGGCACTGTTGGTCTCCCAACTTTTCCGAATTCCGAAAGTTTTCCTCATTGACGGAACGTTTGTGTTCCAATCCCCGTCGTTCTGGGTAGATTTTGGAGCTATACCCTGGCCATGGTGATTGTTGCGCCTGCGGGGCTATCGCCTATTAGAATTATGGCTCGTAGGATAAGGTGGGAGCTCTGTTTCTCGGGGAGATGTCTACATTCATCAATTTTCGAGTGAGAAAATGTGACGGAATGTGGATTTTCCCTTCTAATCTAGCCTAGGCTTTCCATGGATTAGGCAGGACGTATTGGATAAGGAGGGGCCGTGAGCAGGATAGACAGGAGGAACTGCCTATGCCAGTGGCAACGTCTGCGTATGCCGGTGAGATTAATGAGATCCAGTGGCAAACTTGTGGCAAATATAAAATTTATTATGTTCATCGGAGTTCTTCTACAGTACGTGATTATATTAACTTGATTTTTTTACTGGGGGCTTCCTGAAGCACCTTCAGACCAATAATATGCAAGTGTTTCTCTCTTGCCACTGGATCTTGCTTCCCCCAGTTTTCCGATATATCTTACCGGTACCGGTATGCGCATATGAAGTTGAACTACCGGTACTCGAGTACTGCGAGCGATGACCAGATGGATCTGCGGCTCTATTTGCGTCTCTAATAGGTCATCCGCAATGTCTTCCTGGGACAGCGAAGCCAGCTGCCACTCCGTCCACTCAGACTGCGACCCGGGCTGCAATATCCGCATCAGGCACATCTGGAGCGTCAAGCATTGCAAGTGGTGCGGCAGCTCATATAGAACGGGGGAAAGTTCTACGTTGTGTCGACTGTTGGTTCCTATCTGTCCCATAGCCTGCGAGTCCATGTGTAATCACTCGTTGTTACAAAATTTACTACGCACGGCGAATGCAAGTTAGTCGCCCATGCCGGAGAATTAGGTCAATGTCAACAGGGCTCTGGAGACTACTTCAGGGCATCTGGGATGGACGTCCTCCGGATTTGGGGGCTTTGTTGGCGTAATTTCTAGTTCTAGTCCAACTACAATTTTTCATATGATACGATTCTCCCACCGGGAACGGAGCGTAGGGACATCCGGAAATTTCGATGGTGGTATAGAAGGCGGAATGATCCTTCGCTCATGCACGTAGCTTTGGAGCGGCAGCACTCCAACGGCTGATTATGGGGCAAATCGCTTTCAGAGATTGGGCTACCCTAAGATCTGGAGGAATTGAGAATCTTGCTAGGGCGTTGGAGCTGCCTCTCCCAGTAAAGCCTTCGTCTTCCTTTTTGTTGTGTCTCAGCTGAAAGAGAATCTTTTGGTCATGTTTTCTTCCTTTAATCCGGAGAGGGAAATCACGGACGTCCTAGCGTCATTATTAATTATTCCAGTACCTACGGTAATAATCTCTGCCGGGAGGGCCAGAAACATCCGACTTGGTATGTGCTTCTACATTGATAGCAGATGTAGTGAAAAGGGCCAGTAATATGATGGGGGAGGAAAGCGTGGGGGATTAGACAGATACACTAATTTCGATGACCAGCGGAGAGGATAGATGCATGGTGCTTTCTACACCAACACCTCTACTGGTAATGTCCTGACGCCTGCGAACACAACTGCTACTGCATACCAGCAAAATCCTGAGGGTCCAGCTGATTTTTTTACCGATATGCAATAGCAGTTGTGTTCACAAACTTCAGGAAATTACCAGTATCAAGAGCGCGTACAAGAAGAATGTGAGAGCGCTTACGATCCATACAGTATAACCGAAACCTCTACCTTCCCGTGGTAGCTAACCAATAAGTGTGGAAATTCTAGTGCTCATCTGCAGCGATTTACCTTTTCGACGACCGGTAACATTAAATTCTAAAGGCTCTGATGAGGGGGAAACTTAGGCGCTACCCCCGCTCGCAACCAGCTATGCCCACAAAGTGGGTTGGGGAGATCTCTACATGCATCAAATCACTCGATCCCAACTACACGGCAATCTATTGGCCATGATGGCATTTCAACAGGCCCAGGAACTCAGATTGGAAATGTGGTGTGGGTGAGCGGGTATGTCCACTAGGAAGAGCGCTACCACAGGAGCCACAGCCACCCTAATGATTTCTTCAAGTCTAGCATGGGGCATACATACCTCAGGCTTCCTAACGCCAACTACGGAACGTTCCACTTTTACGTGAACTCTTTGTCGAGAACTTACGCCTAGGGTGATTAATGGACCAAGGGCTACGCCGTGGTGGCCACCACCATCCGAAGTAAGTCAACTTTACCCTATCCTGTTCATCTTCCTATTACTAACACCTAATTCTAGAGCCCGAGGCCTTTGAGGGATAGAGCGTCCCAAGATCAAGTGGAATACGCCTGAGTGTCTGCCCAGCATGTCAGGAGGTTGTTCTCGTGATCTCTGTAACCCTGGACATAAAGTATACATCCCTATTTCTAACCAGATAGTGGGGACATCCCAATCATTCCAAGCCAGCAATTTTGCGCCATATTGCCTAATGGTGGCAGAGCTCGCTACGATAGGAGCACGATGTATACCGATAACAGAGAGTTTGCGCAGTCTGACCTAGGCGGGAGCTATCAATAGTGTTTCTAGAGGCTAATCACTCACTTTAGGACTCATGAAGCTCCCATACAAATAGCTGACTCATGTTAGCACCACTTGCTCCAGTAGGCCCCTCTCCGCAACCCTCCAATGCCGAATGTAATGAAATATTTGCGCAGTATGTCAGAGGAGGAATGCTTAAAGAGGCGATGTATGTCTCATGCTCCCAAGAGCGCGTATTGGACTCGTAGTAAGACAGCGGTTCTCTTCACAGTTTTAATGTCTAGATCAAATAGTTATTTAAGGCATGCAAACAGTCCAATATAATTCTGCTTCTATTCAAACTACTTTATCAGTGTGTCTAGATACCATATTCACCCTTGCGATCCGCTATCTCAGTCATGTTCTGAATATCCCCGTAAATCGTGACCTCAGCCCTGGGTAAGTTTAGCTTGGCAAGTTAATAGATCGAGCACAGCCATGACCTACTAGTACAGTAAGCACAGCACAGTGTCCGGAAAGTACCAATCGTTCTTGAGAACATTTGCCCCCGACTCCCGAGATTAGCGACGTGGCGGAGATAGCGGATCGCAAAAGTAAATACCCCAGCGTTTTATCACCTAACTCAAAGTTCCCAATATCACATCAAGTTTGTCCCCAAGTTAAATTGCAGGACACCTGTTTCCATTCAAGCCAATCATGGCTGGAATAGCGGCAAGTGCCGAAAGCGGACTTGTGTAACACTGTGCTGTTGCTGACTCCGCACCAACTATTTGTAGCAGACAGTATTATTAATACGATGCCCCAAAATACTGCCCATACACTAAAGTACTCGTAACACAACTCCATCACTCCAGCAGTACCGCCCAGTCGAACTCTGCAGACTCGCTCAAGTGTGCTGCCTAATACTCTGCCGTTCGCTATCTCCGCAGAAGGATGTATCTCCGGATTCAGAGACAAAAAGTCTTAAAAAGGATTAGCGCTTTCATCTGTGGTTGATGGTCAGATAAGAAGTGACTAAACAGTTATTTAAGGCTAACCAGCCAAATATATCCCTGTCCGTTCAGGTTTATTGCTCTCCACCCCTCGACAAGACCAGCCCCCAGGGCATGCTACCGTAGATCTCGTTAACTAGTATACGCAATTTTGTTGACCTGTCAAACTCAACTTATCCTGGGCTGATGGAGATAGCGAACCGAGAGGGTTTGCCGGTGGCCAAGGCCATTATGAGCCGGGGAACGCAGGAGCAGCGGGGAATGCTGACATGGTGCCATGATACTCCCACGGAATAAGAAAAAAAGGCAACATTCTGATTGCTGAGACACGGAGACCGCCAGCAAGTCCAGTCTTGTTCGGTGGGTAATGTATTCCACTATTAGGTACCGGTATATGTGGGATGATATATTGAATTAGCCCGGCAAAACGGGCCATACCCCCCCAACACTAGCCACTACCATAAAAACTCGAATAATCGAGCCGTGCGCTATGTCGTTGGAGTTGCCTCCTCTGGTAAGGTCTGGCGTCTCCTTGTTTTTTTATGCCTCTTTCGAGGGGCAAGGGAGCTCCTTTTTGCTGTGTTTTTCGCCCCCTATTCTAAAGTAGGGAATTCTCAACTACTAGTGCATAGCACACGGTTCTGTTGTTTGAGATTCTACTGTATTACAATCTTGACTAAAGTTCAGCCTATCGTATTGCTCAAACCTGCAGAAGGCTTGCTCTGCAGAGGAATATCATACGTTACACAAAAAGCACTGCACCGTGCGAAGGTGGCGTATTCGTTATCGCCGGAGTTGGAACAGAGAAAGCACCACCTATGTTCCAGCATGATACGGCACGAACCTGCAAGGAGACCGAGCCAGCTCCTAGAGTACCGGCACAGTACCGGTGCTTGAGTGCAGGTATGATACCGGTACTCGAACTGAACCGAGTTTACTGGTTCGAGCCTGGTCGCCGAACCAGGGTTGGGTGCCGGCGATCAATCGCAAAACCCCAAGTGGCACTGTGACTGGGCACACACAAATCGAGCATGCCCCGGTCACATGCAAAACAGGCAGGAGATGCTGTCTCAGCCCTACCGTACTTTGATGGGAAATGCGGAGAGCAGCATGCCGCTGCAGGCGGCGTTAGTTAATGGCCTGGGTGTTAATTTCGCTCTGCAGCCCTGATCATGCAGAGTATGAGACCTCTGGAGCCGGAACAGGCAGATGCCCATCCTTTGGTATTAATAGTATGTTGATTTGCCAAGAATCGCTATTTTACTAACCAATACCTTGGCAAATATCTATTAACAGTCCCTGCTAAGGAAATTAACAGTAACTAACATGCCCCTGGCATTCCCCTGCTCCTGCCAAAAATTTGACCCACTTCCAAGCCCTATTATCTCCAGAAAATTTGAGATATTCTTATTCTCTCTCCGTTACTCTGTAGGGTCATTCACAATACCCCCTTCCCCAAGTACTCCTACCCCAGGCATCCCTCATCATATCGCCCAATACAGTGCACGGGATAGTGCATTCCCGTAAAAATTTTCCCCTCGTCAGCAATACGAGGAATGGGGAGTGGATCTCTTTTTCTGTTTCTCTAGGGTCGAAACGTTTCGTTTGTCCCGAGTTTTCCGCTCATTCTATAGGGGCATGCTCCTACAATAGGTGATACTCCCGATCCAAAGTTTGAATAAATGATAAGGCTAATCGGGCTGATTATGCTCCCTATAGCAGTATGTGATAACATCAAGGTATATTGTTCCATGGTGTTGGTGTGTGCTGTCGATTCCTGGTAAACGCTCGCTCACTCGCTCCAGGCGCCACGGCGTTGCCATGCATGAAAGCTCCAATACCTGCGAGAATACTCAGCGTTGCCATGCGAATGGCTTTCCCTCGTTCCCATCTTTTTTGCCTTTCCCATCTCTCGACGTATCACGGGTTAACTCTCGGGGATCGGCGTGAGATGCAGCTGATTAGTTGGAATGCGCATTACCCGAGTATATCAGCTATGGTGGTGGATATGGAGTCACATTTCTTTTCCTTTATGTCTGTGCCTTAGCTTGGCCGGCGCGTGTTGAACGTTTGTTCCGGAATTCGGGGGGGTTGGCCTCAAGCCAATACACCCCTTGGGAAGTTCTACAATTGTTTGCTCAAATACAGTACATCCGGGTGACCATTCATGGTAAGCACTTCAGAGGCCTTTTCTTTTTCACTTTTTTGCCCCTCCTCCGTACTATGGTTCTGCATGCCCCCTCCTCACGGATTACTGCGCATCATATCACAAATTGACTCCAATTTCAGACAAGAGTCGAGGTAACTAGTAATACCATCAATATGTGTAAGTTTTGATTCCCATTCTTTGGTGACCTTTTCCTTTTCCTTTGGTGCGTTCCACACGTACACTTCCCCTCATCTTCGCGCCTGCCGAGCCTACCGTTCTCGAGTGGTTGAGCCTATCACAAGTGCACAATTGCAAGCAGCGCGTTTAGCACCTCACATTCCCTTATTGAATGGCCTTTTCCGCGTTTTTTCCTCCTCTTTCTCTCTCTTTTCTTTTTTACAATGCAATGAGGCGCCATCACGGGCCCCCTATCCCTCATTCCATCGAGTTTCACAAGTCAATTAAGAGAAGCTCATAGAGTGGCGTATGAAAGGAGGAGAGGGGGGCCACATCTGGAATCTGGACGCTATCATTTGTTGGATCTACCGCCCTTCGGACAATGATCGAGCCCTATCTTAGCTCGACAACAGCTTCCAACGCGCGGGGAGTTCCTCCTCCTTAGTTCCCATTTGCTTTTCTTCTCCATCTACCAAACGTGTTAGTGGGTGTTGGGATCCGGGAACGCCTGATTGTGGGAAGGTTAGCGCGGACTAGGTAAGACAAGTAAGACCTCCCGCACAAGAGACTGCTGGATGTCCGAAAGTTAGGGACTTGCCGAGCAAGTACCGCGCGGGTGCTTGTATCCTTCGTGGGCGCAAGTGAATTGCTGAATCTCCTCACACTTGCTTCCGTTCTACAACGAAGCTAGCCTAACTACGAGTGCAATTTTGAAGGACTGGGTGGCCCACCGCCCCGGCCCTGTGCTTCCCGCGTCATCGGGAATCACCCGATTGAAGTAACCGTAACGCCTTTGGAGGTATTTGGATTTGAAGGAGAAAGAGGTCGCGCGCGCGGGCACGAAAATGCCATTTTGCCCGAAAGGACTGACTGGGAATGACCGTATATAACTGAAGCGTAGTGGGAGTTCCACTTCAAGTTGGGATCTACTAGCAACTTCCAAAAGCTCTAACGTTGGGTGTGGCAGTTGCGGGACCTTACCGTTTTCCGTGATGTTGGGCCAAACCGACGGTCCGGTGACACTGGGTTTTGGATACCGGTAGGGCTGTGCGGCATAGTAGGCGGCCTACTCACCGTGCTATAGACCACCGGCACAGTAGTACAATCGCCTTCTCCTCTTTATAAGTTTCAACGAGTCGGAATAGGGGATCCAATGCATCAAATGTTGAATCCGGGTTGATATCTCCAATAAGATAGACACAGCTCTCTACCACTTTTTATCTTGGGGCTTATGGCATGGCGGCCTCTCCGAACGATTGGAAATGCTCTTATCAGTTTCATGTGTCTAGTACGAGTCCCAGTGCTCTTAATTCTAAAGCACAATTGCAATGCCCCGCCGAGGTACCATGAGTATTTTATGGTGACCCTCTTCACCTCCTGCAGCTTGCCCATTTAAGGGCATCCTTACTAGTTGGCGCTCTGGGGATCTATGCTTCTACATCTCTAACCAATCCATAGAGAATCATGTCATAGCAAACCATGGCCTTTCTTCATTGAGCTGGTTTTAGAAACCCTATGCAATCGTGGCGCCTTTGATAGAAACCCCTCCAAAATTTCCACGCATCAACCTGATAGTTGTAATGGTGCGAAGTCAAGTTCGCCTTTGTTCACAGGTAGTTCAAGCCCCCGCTGCGAGAAATATTACAGCACAGAAGTCCCCGCACGTGTTGCCTCTGCTGTGCGGCCACCGAGAAATTTGCCTCTATGCCCCCAAAAGGGCATCTCCTCTTCTTTTTCAATTATATATATCTGGAGAAAAAAGAAGGCAGAAGCTCGCTAAAAAACAATCACCTGTATAGAGCACTCCTACTCATCATATATATGATCAAGTAAATGTAAAGTTGACTGCGAGAGCAGGGGATGGAGTAAACCATGAGGAGCCAAGTCTAGTACCGGCATCCAAAATCAATCTGAACGAGAGCTTTCCCACCAATTTCCGCTACCCAGGTAAAAATGTGTCCGGAGAATCCTCTAAATTCAGCTTGGTTAACAATAAGCGCGCCTGCAGAGGTTAAAATATTCAAATACTGTGCTACGCCTAGCATACAGTATCACGTTTGGACATGGGATCCAGGCCTAAGCTTACACGCCGATCGATCTAGTACGGTTATAAAGCGCAACACGTTATAGTGCAGGTAAAAATTAGTTAGCTTGGTAGGAATGAAGCTAGGAGGGCAAACAAAATATTGCTCTAGCTCTTCAAGGGCACATGGTAGGGGAGGACTAAAGCATGATACTGGAACTAAGAAACCTCCGGCTAGAGGGCCAAAGACCTCTTGACTACCTTAGAGAGTCTCATTGGAGACTAGACAATAGGAGATGTGGGAAAAGAACCTAAACCTTGCTCAACCAAAGTCGGTTGAAAATGGACGGTTGAGAAGATGAGAGAACTCGAAAAGTAGATGAGGGAGGGGAAGCAAACTCCTAGAAACAAAATTACAGCCGAAGAAGTACTGTTGGGATTAAAAACGTGAAGCCATTATCGGATGGGCTCCAAGGGCGCTGATTGGCTACAACCTGAGGGCTGACCTCATGTAAGAATGTGGTAAGGTTCTGATTGGTGTTGTGTTGCACACTACCGGTTACCAAAATTTCCGTCCTCGTGTTTTAAGTCCCCGTCTACTCGAGCATAACGGCACCCAGAGCATATGTAACTGATTCTGTCCTGGTTCCTTTCGCTTCCCCTTTGCCTACGGTACTGTACTGTACTGTGCGATATTTGGCCTGCGCCCGCCGCCACAATACCGTGGGACCGGAATAATTCAGAATATCGCTAGGGCTTTGGAGTTGCCCCTCCGAAGGATGTGAAGTCTGTTCCTATTCGTCTCAGAAGGCAGAAAGGGAACCTTTTCGCTGTGCCCCCCCCCCTTAATTCAAAGAGGGAAATTCTGGACATGCGAACGTTCTTCTTAACCATATCTAATTAACTCCAGTGTCTACAATCGTAAGCTCTAGGAGGTTCATCATCGCTTATCCGGAACTCCGAATGAGCAGGGCATATAGTAGCACCAGAGCGGATGTTTCGCTTTCTGAGGTAAACTTTACTCCGAATTTGTACCACACCTCTCAGTGCCTGTGCTGGATGGTTTCTGCCTAGCCTCCAGATCGTTCTTGACATTCATACCTCGTGCCCCGTATTACGGAACCCCGGCCGATTCATTTTGCCTTCATCTTTTTAGGTACTACAAACGTGCATGCAATCTTATGTTACCTTAGAGCCTCAGGTGACTGAACCGTGTGGTAGGCAGTCCGTCTCTAGAAAAGGGGCAGGGCTCTCTAGGAGACCTGGGGGGGACGGAGATAAGACTGAACAAGACCTTATCAGAGGGGACAACTCGAACGAGATAGAGCCCGATTGTAGGGTTATCATCATAGAGGGTAAGGGCACACTGTGTATCATAGTACTAGAATAAGTAGTCAGGCCCAACCATCGGAGGAAACCATCCGAATCCACCATCACCGATTCGATCATTTGGGGTTCTACGATAGGTGAGTAAGACGTATGTAAAGTGTCGACATTTGAGCGCCACAGATGCAGTACATGGGTTTCCTATTTGGAGAGAAAAGAAAATAGAGAGTGGAGGAGAGAAAACAGAAAAAAGAAAGAAAGGAAAAAGAGACTAATGTAGTTGGACAAAATGCTATGTCAAGGCAGACACTGCTCCTTGTGACCTTGATGCGACTACACGATTGCCTAACGGCATGACCCACGGTACGGTGTGGTACCGTAGTAAAGCACCGTAACACTTGTCATACGATTATATCGTGACATTACCAGACATCACAACGCTTTCCTGGTGAGGTTGAAAAAAGGAGAACTCCTGTTTAATTGAACAAGGTTTCGTGCTCGATAGACGCAGCAAAAGCTAGGCAGGGAAATGTGCAAGTATGTTTCGCGTGCAGAGGACAGCTTCATGCAATTACGATAATTGGCAGATATCAAGAGTTGAGAAATTAAGGTCGAATGAGGAGATCAATGGCATGTAGCACAATACAATGGCCGAGAGATGTTGGATGAGTAACTTGGCAGAAAATGGCCGGGAACAGAAAGGATTGACATGGCAGACATAATGGGGCAGGAATTCAAGGGATCAATCCAGCACGGTAACACACGGGTTTGAAGGCTCGGTTTGGTTAAATGCAAGCAACCAATCACCTGTCCACCTTCCTAACTCACGACACATCCAGAGTGCCATGTATAACCTTTTGCCCTACCAAACCACCTGGCTAGACAAGGGATTTCAGCAAAGCAAACTATAGAATCTCCAATACTCGTGCCAAGTTTGCGGCGTGCGGCCGCAACCCCCGCATGTTCGCTGGCTCACAACCGGGGCCACTCTAAAGAGTGCCTGACAGCTCAACGCAAATTTACAGCTCAACGCAAATTTGTGGCTTACCATAGTAACAGTGTGGCTCAACACAACTTTGTGGCTTGGTTCAGACATCCCTTTGTCATTCTGTTTTTTATATTTATTTAAACTCTTAGGTTTCTCACAACGCAGAAGACATACTTCCTAAGAATAATCAATATCGGTTCACCAGAGTTCACAAAATTTCCAACCTTGTGGTTCGTCGTGGGGTCGTTTTGGTATGTGGCCTTACTGGAACTTTTCCTCACTTTTTCAAACAGCTCGAACACTATACTTTTTATAGGCTAGTGGGCGCTATTCCAAAAGAGGTGCCTATTCTTGGAGCGGAGACACGAGTATTTTCAGAAGAAGCCTCTCCAAGGCTACAAGAGGGGCCATTATAGCACTATATAAATACAATATGATGTCTTTTGTAGAAATTGGATTGGTTTTGAATATTCCACAAGAAGCTGTACGCATGACCTATAAGCGGATAGCAGTAAGGAAAACAATATCTGATTCACAAGAGGATATCAAGGCTAATAAGGTTTACCCCATGATTCTCATCGAGAATAGCGGCCTCAACGCTGTCCTCCATATGGGCCCGGAGAGTCTATTCCAAAAGAGGTGCCTATTCTTGAAGCGGAGACACAAGTATTTTCAGGTGTCTGAACCAAGCCACAAAGTTGTGTTGAGCCACACTGTTACTATGGTAAGCCACAAATTTGCGTTGAGCTGTAAATTTGCGTTGAGCTGTCAGGCACTCTTTAGAGTGGCCCCGGTTGTGAGCCAGCGAACATGCGGGGGTTGCGGCCGCACGCCGCAACCTTGGCACGAGTATTCCTGGTAGCGGCCTCAAGTGAGAGGCGGGACAGAAGGGTGTGGTCTCAAACTTCTTAGTAAACAGGTGTCATGAAAATGAACACAAAGCCAATGTATCACAAATCGGTTTTCAAATGTCATCACTCATCAAACACCCATCCCGCGGATTTGTATGAAGTTCAAAGTGTGGTAGCATAGCAGGAATAGACGTAATCGTAATATAGTCTTTGTAAGCAGCCATTGACTACCGACATTACTTCTTCAATCAATAAACTACCCGCTTGCCCGGCTCCAATGAGCTGAAGGAAATCCAACAGGACCCCACTCCTTCTGCTGCCCCCGGATAGCCCTCATCACAAAGTAGCCCTGACAAAGGTGGCCATTTGTGTCCCCTATTTTCTCTTCTCCTCTTTGTGTTTCTTAATAGTAATTGTTATGCACCATCTACTGAATATCCTTGCGCCCCCAGCATTTCGCAATTCAATAATCGAAAAGCAGGTTCCTCCGGAGGGATTCTTTCCCCCACCTGTTGGAGAGGTTGGTTGGAGAATTCTAAATCCAACTACCGTATCCAAATGTCTAAGATTTGAACCGTTCCTTCTTCCTTCTCTACCACACGCACATCTTCATCCTCAGACCCCTGTTAGCAACACCCGCCTTTAGTTCCCCCAAAAGCAAGGACTCGGATGAGAACTGCCTTTGAATAACAAAGGCAAAATAAATATTAATCCATATCCGTGATACAAGTGCTAGTGCATTCAAGTGAGGAAAAGGGTACCAACCCTATTTTTCTTTTTGTCAAGACGTTCACGATATCTTCATATCACCACTCGCCCCCACAACCCAACTTCTTGGCTACTTCCTGCACAGCATGGTATGTGTCAACTCAATTTGAAACATTTCTTGGGGGTATGCATACGGGTATTATTGTCATCATCAGGGCCTCAGCTGTGCTGAATACCGCCTCCTTTACTATTCATTGGGTCCAGTCGGCCCAATCCCATTTCTTTGTTAGCCAATGTACTAACCAGACATGCAGCTCAAGAACCGGGCTCCTGTGGAAGTACTCATCAATTTACCGTCTACCAGCTCCATCATAATCATTGTTTCAAGCAGGAATTTACTAGACCAGTGTTTCACTGTCCCTTCTGAATAATTCCTAACAGCCTAGCAACCGTAAAGTGTGAACTTCCAAACTGGAGTTAAGGTCGGGTCATCATCCATCGAAGCAACTGACTTAACCGCGCATTCAAGACCAATTGGGTTCACCTTACCCGAGAGGAATTGTGTGGTTGCGCTTAGAGTGCTCAAGGACTCGCTATAGGAAGCTCGAGTGAAGGGTGTCTAAGGAGAACCCCTCGAAAACCAGAAGTACTCGGTTAAATAATGGGTGTATCGTACTAATCCCAGGTCAGAAGTGCTAGCACCTAAAAGAACGAATTAAAGAAACATATGTTACTTGGAGAAGGAATGTGAGTATCTGAGAGCCAATACAAAATATACCCCCTTGTATCTAGGTAGCTCTTATCTGGGACAAATAATAACCGAAGGCCTTTAGGATTACTGGGAAGCATTACCCTTGAGAGAGGGATCGTTTTAAGGAACAAACTGGGGGCGAAAACAAGTGGATCGACTATTTGTCTGGGGCCTAGAGGATTGCCCTCCAGTGATTGACCTCTTCACCCCAGTACCTGCCCGTGAGCCCCCCAATTTCTTATTATCGGTAGCCGAGGCACCTGTGCTCGTAAACCCAAGAATACTCGTACATGTCTTGTAGGTTGTTGTTTTCATCTTCTGTTGCTGATCGGCCAGGGCAGTACTTTTCCTGGTTCTAGATTTGTCGAATTCTGACCCCTATCCTCATCATGGTGGGCGGTCGCGAGCGATGCGATGCGTTCATTGCCAAATTCTATGATACGGCAAACATTTATCTGATGTTACAGATAGGCCGAGATAGGATGCTTATTCGATACCTCCAGACATTATACCCAATAGGGGCCCGCCCTTTGTAGATTCTAATTATGAACTTGGCAGATCTTTTGAAGTACACTATGTTGCTAGTATGTGATGTGTACTGTACTAGTAGATTAGGCCCAGTTGATGCGTGGTCCAATAGAATCCGGTCAAAACTCAATTTCTCATAGACTACGGGGGGATGATAGCCGTAGGCAGTTGCTGCCTTCTACTAATATTTCTAATAATGTCTAGGCAAACACATTACTGTGTACCTACTCGAGTACCTACTTACTTGGCTTATCAGGTGATTGTTTGGCTGAAAGAACCTGTTCTCTTTTAGGATTTATTACAGTATTGAATATAGTTCCCTTGGCGATTACATCAACTTCTCGGCTTTATCGGGTGAAAAGAGTGCGTGTCATGTGCCAAAATACCCTTAAAAACGTTCTCGGGTTGCTTCAGCCCTACAGATATGAATGCTAGGTACTCCCCCAAACCTCACCTATCATCCGAGTGGCCGAATACCCCATACCGGCATGGTATTAACTCGCGTGCATGGAGAACGTCGTACATACGTATCAACCTCCCTTACTTTCGTCCTGATTCTGATTATTCGGTGCCATACGCTTCCCATTCTGCCCACCCGAGGGCCGGGAGAAAAAATATAAATGATCCGGGTCAGCCAAACGAGATATGCCGAGCTAGTTGCTGTCTTAAGATTCCCGCGCATTCTGTGAATTCTTTTTGCCACTCTCGCAACAGTTTTCAAAGACTTTCCCCAACCAACTCATAATCGGGCTCACAGAAGCACGGGGTAAAGTCTAAACAAGATCTTCCTTCCGTATAGAGATGTGGTCAGCTCTAATTCGCTGCACAAGATTGCATAGTTGTCGCAGGACGGGCTCTCGAGTTTTACCGTAGGAGCCCCTTATTCTTCTCCTGCCCTTCCATCTGTTATGTGAGGCGGGTGGTGATGCAAATTAAGGTTAGTCTGTTGGTACTTTTTATTTTTTCTTTAATTCAAAGTACGACATACCTTAACTTTGCGATATTCGAGACATGATCTCTTCGCCCCTACCGGTAGTGTATTCATCCCGTCTCCGTATTGACGTATAGCGGTAGTCAGGTGCTATGAATTGGGACCTACTGCAAGTCGTTGCAAGCCTGAGCGGGCCGAATTCACTGAACGGAGATGGATCCGGAAGCCTGCTAGGTGCTCTATTAAACGCCAGGAATAGTATGCCAGAAGTCTTTGAGGTGGGGCTGGTAGAGAAATTAGTAAGGGCTCTGCTCGTGTCCTCGTTGAATTTTCCCAATGGGGAAAAAGGCTTTATCATGGCCCATGGGTCACTAGAGCTCACAACACTGTGTCCGACAGTCGGATGTGTAGGACTAATCCTCAAATTGCTTGCAAGAACGCATCACAACAGGGTGAGTTACCTAAGGAATCTGGTAGGGGTAGTGACCAAAGGTCTACTTTTAATACTGGAGCATTTTTAAAGAGGACCGCTATTGCATGCCACCAAAACCCGGCACTCCTGCTTGGTCTTAGACTGTATGCAACAGCACTTCTGTTTAGAAATGCTTCGACACCACGAGTATGCAATAGATGTCAAGCATGCACCGGGCCACATAAGGTATCCCGGGCCCTATTGGATACTGGGGTGATGGGTTTATGTGGTCCCTATGGGCGATTTCTTACTAGGCGCAGAAGAACCCTCTAGAATAGCAAAAGGTCTATGTAAAGAAATGTCTCTGATAATTTCGTACTCCCGCCCGCACTTGCTTGTGCCTAAAATTAAAGTTGTCTGGCATAGTAGAATTAAAACCAATCGAAGAGCTGTGATAAGAACGCTATATTGTATTACACCCCCGTAACTAAGGCTTAGCGATGCTGTAGGAAATCGATCGGATTAATAGAGGTGCTTGATCATATTTATTCGTGAAATCAAGCCCCAAACCAAGGCAGACCAGGCAGATACCTGAGTGTGGACGGCTTGTTTGGCTCTGGTGTGATAGTGGGGCCCTTGCATATCCCCGGCGATAACTATAAACCTGAAACTGTAGACTAACCGCTCAGGGAATTTCAATGCTGGAAGATGTGGAGGAAAGAAGGACAGGGAGATCAGGTGCTGGGTAAATGATTCGCGAGGTGAGAAACACACAAGCCCCCTTCCCCCACCTCCTCGTATCACTGTCCCCAGGTTCCTGTCGAAAACTGGGGAATGGGTGGGAACAACCGCTGCGCTGTGCAAGACGCCTACTTCTAGCTTCCATACTGAGCGGCGCACAAAGTGCGGCCAAAGGGCAAGAAAGAGAAGAAAAGAAAAATACTAACAGACCGATGGAGAGAGCTCTGTTCCCCGTGCCACTATGCCTAAGTCAGATGGGTGGCTCAGCACTGTTGCCGCAACCCGCCCACCGATTGGACATCTCCATACGTTATTTTTGACAACATTGGAAGAATCACTTTCACGATTATGGCTAGAGTTAATATCTTGCTCGGTATTTTAAGATAGGTGAGCAACATGTCGAGAAAGAGTTAAGATTTGTCAAAGAAGACATCGATTTTCTCAAATGTGTCTCTCCCGCCACTTTTGGAAAGTCAGAAGATTTTTCAAAAAGATAGGTGGAATTAGTACCCTACACCCTCCCTCCCTCACAAAAAGACCCGTACTCTTACAATTTAAGTCGTAATGCTTTGGGTTGGTTCGGTTGGCCTTTCTTGAGTTTTAGTTTCTGTATCACTGCGAGCAGAATATCATCATGATGAGAGCCTACCCCGTCTGGCACAGACAAGATGCTCAAAGGTTTTCCGGAAAGAAAATGCTGCTTGGGGCGCCGGATATTTAGATACAGAATTAGGTCGGAATTTCACCGAGTATCGTGGTATTCCTACGAGTTTTCATAGGGTTCTATACCGCATCAGGGTATATAATTGGTCAAGCCTAGGCGAATACTGACCGAGAATCCATCAAGTCGATATCCCCACAACATTAATCCTACCTTTGTTGACCGCCAAGTGGAGAGGGAGGCTCGAAGATAAGCACTTTTTTTTCTCATGACCGGAACCGATACCTAATCTACCGGAGCCCCATCCTATGTGCTCAAGTACCAGCACTTGGGATTTTGGTTGGTCGGGGAAACATTCTACCTGTTCCAAAAGGACGCTTCTCGATCCAGTATTGGAACCTTGTTCGGTCTGCACGTAGTGACCGGGATTTCTGTCAGGATTTTGATTTCTCGCTTCCTTTTAGAGATTGTCATCGAGGCCAAACGCGGGGGGGGGGTCATACCTCCCCTCAAAAGGTATTCCCTATAGTACGTAATATCGGAAGTACTTCCTTGTTGGTCTTAAGACTTGCACTCATACGGGTAAGCTATGGCAGTAAGGCATTCCAGCTCGCCAGTATCTCAGTAGATCTTCCCGCTCATGATCGGTGGGGCTCTATCAGGATGACGGCCACTACTAAGCACACTACTTGCGAGTTACCGGTACCTACATCATTAACCTAGCAATGGCGTCTAATTGGATCGAATCTGGTGGGGCTCAGGAATCTTTTCTTGCATGAGACGCTCCCAAAAAAATGCATTTATGTTGGGGTCAGAAAACTCACAAAAATAAACTGAACACTGTCCCTTGTACCGTCGAAGTAGGGGTGGCCGCTTAAGTTGCCCAAGCTTCCCTGGAAGCTCTGGCTCTGTTCGTTTGTTTTTGGACATCAGGCAGGAGGCGGGATCTAGCTTAAACCCAAAATCTGCAGAACCATCTGCAGACTAGTGCTCGAGTAGCGGAGCGATATCGCCCCCCCCCCCCCTGCTCGTCTAAGTTAATGTGCGACTCGGAAGAGGTGTGGCATGGGTGCCTTGTTATCATGCAACCCCTCCACTTTTGGGCGATTGGGGTATGTAAGTTGCTAGCAGTGAGTCTATTTCTGCTTTCGAGGTTCACCCTCAGCGATTCTAGAATACCTCGGTGACTAGAATAGGGTGTGGTACTTGTACCGGTACACACATTTCGCAAGGAGAAGCGCAGGAGGGATCCTGGAGAGTTTTATGGGCTGGAGAGCTGCTTTTTTTTATGCACTTTTATGCAGGCGGGCGCGCGGTCCCACGGAGCTTTATCTATTTCCCCACTAGGGGCGGTTGATAGACAGAAATTATTCCCAGGGGGTGGTGGTGATGACTTTTCTTCCCTTCCATCTTATTCGGTGCTGAGATCCGGGCGCAGACGCGAAGCGATGCAAAGCGCGGGCTCTGCTTCTCTGCTGATATAATGATAATTCATAGAATGAATTTGGCTAAGGTTTTCAGGCGTCTTACTCTACACGCCCAGGAATGATGATATCTTTTTGCAAGGTCCATGGCGGATAGCCCTTTCGGCCGGTTCATCCAGTGTGGCCAAAACACCGCTACCCCAAGCGGACGATATAGCCACGTCCTAAATAGTGAGTGCCTCTTTTGGAGGGTGGGACAAGGGCGGGATAAGTCTGGGCCGTTGGATTGAGGCTTGATTAAGTCTCCTCACGCTCCACAAAATCTCTGCAGACCTTGGAGCCGCAATAGCTTACTAGGAAGGAGATATATGAAAATAATAATTGTATTTTCCATGCACATCCTATATGCTACCGCCTGGGAAGAGTCCGATACAGGTTCTCCGGCCTTGTCAGGGGAACACCTGTGAGCGAGAAGTGTGGTAAGGGAAACAAAAAGCATTAGATGGATGAGATATCGAAACTGAGTTTACCGGTCGCACCCACACCGAGAAACCCATTCTTCGTTCTTTGAAGATGTTGATTTGTTATGAAGAAATTTCTGTGGTGCTAGAAAGTATAATAAAGAAAGTTCGCGATGCAGGCATCTACGAGCATAACGGCTCAGAAAGCTTGGCCTCCTTGGAACCAGAATCCGGTAGGCGACAAATCTTTTGGTGTGTCGCCTCATGTGGCGGGGGAGGAATAACACCCTGCGAGACCACTGCACCTCTTCTAAGGACATGACAAGGAGAGATTACGAAGGGCGCATGAAGTACGGCGGTGAGCGTGAAAGCTTGTCCCCGGAACAACATAAAGATAGAATAGTATAATACAGTAGACAGTTTTAAGCGGGTGTTTCGAGGATACCACACGCATGGCTGGGGAAGAGGCTATGACTCGGCCATGTATTGCTCAGAGTATACTTTACGAGTGCCCTGGGCCCAGTTCTACTCCATGGGAGCTAGGAGGATTAGAAACATGTGTGGTACCGGCAGTGCGAGTTTACTTTTATTCCCTAGGTGCTCTCGTACTAGACAGTAGTAGTACAATACAGTACATCACCCTCTACTATTGGCAACCAGCTGGTTGCCAATCCGCAATTCTCCCTTCATCCCTCTCACTATCTTGTTGCCTGAGTGGTAAAGTGAAGTAGCAAAGGATTTTGATTAGTGTATGGCGTCAGCCTTATACTATAGGCTTGCATCAGTAACACAAGGAGCTCTTGAGTATGGGACGTGCGAATGGATCTTTTGCAAAGTAGAGGAAGTAGCAGGGGGGGTCCAGGTCAGGCACATTACCTTCATTGTCACACTGTTCATTCCTCCCTTTCCTCCCTAGTAAGTCAGGACTCGGGACGCTTGGACGTTGGAAGGTGTTTGAAATGGCTCACAGGGCCCTGGGCTCAGTGGGTACCAGGCTGCAGAGATGATTGACCTCTCTCGATTTTTGCACAGCAGAGCTATTCTCGTACCAAAAAGATGAAAGTGTACCAGATTATCGGTCCAAAATCGTTTCATTTTTAGCCCTCTACTCGAGTATTGTGCCGCGCTTCATTGCGCCACGTGAGCCGCGAAAAAGTATCGTTCATCTAAGTACCATACCCTCTCCCCACCCCCCTCCCTCCGCAGTCTGAGGCGGCTATGTCTTGTAGTCTAGCGGACACCCTAATCTTACTTCCCACCCATTATCCGGGTGCCCCCCCCCCCACCTCCAGCACTTTTATAAAGCCACAGCCTTCTCTCGATTCTCGATTTTATTATAAAAGATCATTCAGTAACAATCAACTACCAACTCCCGCTTTTCACCATGTTACAATCCCACTTTATCAACGACAAATTAACAGCATCTTTCCCTTTAGACAACAATTGGCCGCCAAAAAGGACGTCTAAAATGAGTGATCATCCTAGCCGCCACCACTCCTCGCCATTCCCGACATCTACTGGTCGGTCGTCTCCGTACGACAGTGTTGAGGGAGATATCGACGCACTGGAAATCATCACCCCCAGAAGCTACTCACATTCACCTGCTCCCATTCCACCGAGCACTGGGACAGACGGCGCTGAGCTTCAGCCTTGGTTGTATCAGCTTTTCCCAGAATCCTATGCAGACACCAGTTCATATTCCTTATCGGCGCCAACAGAAGGTCAATATTTGCCTGGGCCAGATGGAACTTTGATATATCAATCACCAGTGATGACTTCACGATCGATCGTTGGACAGACTGTCCTTCACACTTCTCCCGAAGAGAGCATCTATTCTTCTGCTGGTTCGTAACCTTTTTCTTCGCCACATATTTACTACTGCATCATGTACTGTACCGCAAACTTCGATGTGGAGTATTCGGTAAACTTGTGTGATGCAAGACTGAGTATTTTAAATTGACAGGTGTCCATCGTGCAGAAGAGGCCTTTTTTCAAACATACGAAGAAAGTCGTAGTGTCGCCGACCTTGAGAGGTGTGTACCAAACAAAGCTCCAGCGTTGCCAGCCTTTGTTACCAAAGTCACCCTTAACTAATACGTGTTATAAAATGGATAGACACACAAGAGTTAGATTTTCACCCTTTGGTTCAGAATACGATTCGAGCTCTTCAGAGTATGATCCTAGAGACAGAGGGACTACTCCCGCTCTCTCGGACTACTCTCCCCAGATTTCCTCCCGCTCTCGTGCGAACTCAACTAGATCTAGTCCCGCACCACCAAGCTTCTCTCCGGACCTCGGATCCAGTGCATCGAGTGCTCCTACTAGCAATCCTTCTTACTCCCACCTTGTTGCCACATTTGCCGCACCAAAGAGGAGAAAGAGCCGCAGAAAGCTTGGCCCAGACGAGAGGCGCGAGGTCCACCAGCTGAGGAAAATGGGAGCTTGCACCCGCTGTTGGGGTCTTAAGATGAAGGCGTGTAATCTTCTCCCTCGGCATTCTATAGCCTCTAATTCTAATCTTTAATAGTGTGGTGAAGGAAACCCTTGCCCTAGATGCGAGAAGCTAGGGACCGGTGCCATGTGCGTGAGAGTTCACTTCGTGGACTTGGACGTTTTTTCAAAATGTAGGAATGGTTACAGAATGCCTTTCTAGAGTCTTTACTGACTGCTGATAGGGCTTGTGGACGCATACTCCCGAACAATGATGCATCATGTTTTGCGCTGGTCAAACTCACCTGCACGCACCGTCACAGTATCTCATGAGGAGACTTTGGGTATCACTCTCTCGCTCAGCGTTTACGAATTCATTCCGGCCTACCCAGGGCAGCTCGTCTACTGGTACAAGGATGCTTCTGGTTGGCAATCAATGGGAACGACTTCCTATGCCATGAAACGCGGGATAAACACTGAGATTTTGGAGAAGTACATTGACGACCACACCTGGTTTTACGTGGAGAGCGCGTTTACAACGAGCCCTATCCTCTCAGAGATTTTCAGGTCCGCCTGGAGATATTCTAGGAGCGAGGAAAACTTTATGCTTAGAGATGCGCTTCAACTCTGGACCGCGACCCAGCTACTCCTAAACGGGGCTACTCTCCACCCTTCGTCCGACTCCCTCGGCATTAACCCGATCCCCTCACCCACCTGCCCCTTGGCCAATCAGACTCCCCTTCCCAGGGTCCTTGCAAACCAACTCGACCACCTGATTGAGCGTAGGATTTGGCAACTCGAGAAGCAGATCTTGAACGAGCTACAGAAGAGGATCTTTGGCAGGAAGCGTGAGGATTGGCTTAGGATCTTCCTCACACTGGTGGTTCTCATGAGTGCGCTTGAACGTGATTCGTGGAGACTCTACTACTGGGTGTTCCACATGGAGGATGGTTATGCATGGCGCCATCCTTCCCCCCCTCAGAGGCTAGTTGAGAAGAACAACACCCTGGCCGAGTCACTAGCGGCACACTTTGCCGCCATTAGCAAGGGGCTCACTCCTTTCTCCCTGGACTGGAGTCGGGAGCAGACTGTGGCTTTGATCGGAAATTGCGAGGATGCTCCCCTCATGTTGGAGTCCATGGAGAGGATTGGCAGGGGCTTGAGGAGTCCTGGTAAGTTTTTATTTTTATTTTTTATTTTCATCCTAGCCCTTTCGCTAATTGTAATTCTATAGATCACGCTTTACGAGTTGAGAACGTACTCTCGCACTACCGCGAGAGTGACGAGAAGAGCCTGGACTTCTTGTACACCTCCAAAGTTATGGTTGTGTAAAGGTGATTTTTTCTTTCGTTCGTGGGCGTGGATGGGGGCCCAACCGTCAAGCGCAACGGCTATCTGTCAATGCTCCGGTTGTGCGACAAAAGGACTGACCGGAACGGCTTGGGTTAAGACATTGGTGAAGCATGGGAAACAGGGGCGTTATGAATTCTTGGCTTGAGTTTCTTTTCCTTCCTTATTTCCTTCCATTTTTTACTTTTCTCATTCCTTTCTTACATCTCGGGGCTTCCATTCTCTGTAAAAACTTCAGGAGGCTTTTTTTGGACTTTCCTACTCTTCTTCTACGATTCCCTTTTTCTTTTTTCTTTTGTGTTATTGGGTTGCAAAACTCACGGAATACGAAAGTTTTTCCTTCTGCTACTCATGAATCATTTTTGGGACGAGCGCGGGAAAAGGGGGATATGTTGGTCGGGGCTACTTTCTTTTTTTTCTTGCTCTTCTCATCATTTTTGCTTAAAGCATGTTTAGAATGCATAGACTTTGTTCAAGGGAAACGGCCGGCTTTTGTCATTCGTTAGCATTTCTCTGGGGTTTTATGCATATAAAGGAGTATCATTTTCTCATGCATTCAATTTTTGATCATTTGCGTCCCAGCCCCCGCTGTCACGTAAAAAAATAAAAAAAATAAGCAATGTTAAAGCAGTCCTCTCCTGAGTTTTTTTTCTTTCTCTTCCTTCCGCCACTCAGATCTTTTTCGCATTGGGGTACTCCCGGGTTCCATTGATGCTCCCGCATTGGTCACATTCCTTGCATACATAAGGATATTTAGGCCTTGCATAGGGTTGTTGGACCGGTACAGTCAGTGGGTGTGAGTATTAATTCTTATCATAGCCCTGCATATAATCGTGTACGGAACATCATATGGAAGAGCGCTTTGCATCAGAATGATTATCCACGTTATGGTAGGGGTCTCGACACACTCTTTCTCAATGAGCCCACCAATGGTGTTTTCCCTTAATTCCACACTAGAACCCAGGCAGTGTGAGCCCACAACGAATTAGAGTTGCTAGCCTAAAGCCCCTTCAGGAAAGCCATAGGGAACTAAATGTTTCCCTAGGATCAGGCCGAATAAAACCTGTTGAGGGTTGGCAGCATTCTGGAGTTCGGTAAAACAAGCCCTTTGGCCTTTCCAAGCGTGTCATTGGATGGATACTATCGTCCAGTACCTGATTCGCGAAAACACGTGACTTAACCCAAATGCTTGTGGGATAGTTTAAGCGCCTTCCATTATTTAAACTCTACTCACCGGGCGGCGGTTACAACTGCCCCTCGAGCTGTGGCGGAGGTCGCAGGAAGTGGCTTGGTTGGAGAATCTAACAACCCTACCCTAATGCACTTGCTCTGCCGTAATCAGGTCGGTCTAGATATAAGTGACGAAAAAAGAGTATTAACTAGTGTTTTTTGCATAACTCTCTGTAGTCGCGTAGATCTAGTTATGAGTGCCCCGCGAATAAGGGCTGTTGAAATACTAGAGAGCATGGGTGCGAGGGAGAAAGGCCCTTCCAACACTTTCTAGAAAAACCGTCTAGTGATAGTTAGGAGCAAAAGGTATACCCATGCCCTCCAAAATAACTTGTAACATTCTGGAGGTCGATGGGTAATCACTGCGAAAGCTTCCCGGCGTTGTGCTACACAGAGGATGTAAGCCACTGTGAAACACTTTTTTGGACTTAGCAGGGAGGAAATTCCGAATACCTATCAAGAAAAGAGGACCTCGACCCCTTCCTCTTGCTTTTGAATTAGTATAGAAAATAGGTTACTCGCTCTAAGGATAGTTCGATAAAAAAATCGGGCCAGCGTGTCCATTACTCATTAGCTGAGCGTCGAATCCATACTAACCTGGTAAGGAACCAGAGATAGGCAAGGCACTTCCCCTATGCGATTGGGAGTCAGAGGTGGACATGACAGCCATTGGGCTAAAATCAAGCTTCATGTTGCACTTCCGTTTGCGCTGCGGCCTCTTAGCTTGTCCTGCATGGTACATGGTATCGCAGTTTGTTTTTGCCCACGGAGAGTGATGAGGTGGCAGGAAATTCCCTCATTTCGGTAGATCAAAAGCCCGGGGAGAGAGGAGAGGGGGGTGGAGAGAGCTAAGTTTCGGGTAGGATCTGCCGTCTCTGGTAAGTGAATGGTAAGCAACTGCGGCCAGAGGGTGCTTTTAGAGACTCGTGGAACACCCTCGAGGAGCTCTAGACAGATGGTACTAGGCTTCTGAGGAATGTAGTGACGAGATTTCTCAAGGGGGGGGCCCCAGGACACTTCAGTCCCGGAAAAAGATGATATATTCTCCCATCGGTATGAGGCAGAATACGCGGTCAGATAGAGTTTGAGCATTTCAGAGAGGGGTTCCTGGGTGGACCAATAGATCACTATACCGCATTATACAAATCCAGGGGTTATGATAGCACTGCCAGGGAGTTTGCAGCTAAGGGGAAGGTTATGGAGTGGGCCTGGAAGCCCCCGAACATACTCCTACACTGTGCCGTAGTAATGGGGGTCTCCCTAAGACATGACAGGATTGCTTTGTTTTGGCAGCACAGAGACATGAATTCGATTGTGGCACTTAATACACAACGGGGGGGTGCTGTTAGGAAATCGCCAGGTAGAGTAAAAAGGGTAGCCTATCTTTATTTCATATCGGTCAGGGATCCAAGGAAACTCCGTGGATGATTGATCTCCTGCATTGCACACAGCCCCGATCTCCATCATTTTTTAGAAACACCTATATCATCTCTATAGCTCTTTACAAACAAAGTGCGTTCTGTTTGGGTCACATTTCGCATTTTGGAAACGGCTGGTGCATACATTTTTCTACCTGTCCAGCGAGTTGGTGGCCCCCGATGCAAGTCATCAGTAGATGGCTTTCTATTCAGAGAAGCTGTATCATATGAACCGATTATTGGTACTAAGATCTCTTAGGTAGGGTGGGAACCCTTATGACAGTGGGATTTAACATATTTGGTCTATATGAGCCCTTGAGCCAGGTTTTCTTATCTGTCTTTCACGTGCCTTTGCTCTCCTATAGTTCTCGACTAAGTTCCGCCAGCTGCGATTTTGACCCCAAACCAGTGCGGAAGACGGGACATAATAGTCTACAAATATTTGTTTTGCTGATCCTGCTATAGCTATGAGTTTCACGCCCAACTAAGATGGGTGATTCTTAGAGGCTAAATCGGATCCTTGTATTTAGTATATATGGGATTACGGTGCACGAATGCCCTGCCTGAACCTTGAAAATGCAGGACGCACCTTGAACTACCGTTTATACGACATAGCTAGGTTCCGCTATTCTCTGAGGTGAAGGGTAGTGCGACATCTGTATGTGATAGCGCACCCCTGCGCTGCCCTAGTTGGATCCTTTTATCCAACAATTTAGTGTCAAAGGCGAACTCCAAACTGGAATGGAGCGTGTCACAATTGGAGAAGCACAGTGATCATGCACTATCCCCGGGCATACGGGAGGAATGGTGGGGGGATACATGGCGAAGTACACTGCTTTGATCGCCCACATTTAGACTGGACCCAACGATTCTGCCTTGAGTCATTACATATCACTCGTACACATCAGTAGTCTAAGACGAAGAGCTAGTGATCACGTATTTCACCTAAAATATCTTGGAAAAATTTGGTGGCTGGATACAGCACTATTTGAAATGCATCTAAAACGGTCTCGGGACGATATAACTGGTTACCCTTGACACCTTATCAATTAAACTTACGCACACGAGCGATGTTTGTAACAGAGCTGCTTAAGTCCGCTACATATTATGCCCACCCTACAAGTAGCTCGAAATATTAATATACATAACGAAATACATGTCTAATGAATTTGGTGAATATATAAGAAGGGCTTCGTGGTATTTCGAGTCTATGGGTCGTGATTGTTCTAGTATTTGGAAATAACGCAGGAACGCGAAGGTGTAGTACTGCACTTTGGAAGATCATGATACTTTTTGCACCTTTAGCTAGCCTCTTTAACATGGGAGCCCCGGTTCTTAGTAGTGGCAGGTGACGTAAATATCGAAAAAAAAGGTAGGTAGATATGAGATAACTAATCCTTTATGAATTAGGGATAGCCGCCAGCAAGGGGGGATGGGCCCTGCAATGCAAGGGTATCAGCAAAATGCCACCTACTACTATCAATGACACCAGTTTAGGACCGATCCCGAACCATGACCTTAGACCACTTGCTTTGCGCTTGGTCATCCAACCCCAGCTATTCCGAGGAAGCATCTAGTGTCAAGTTGCAAATACTTTGTTCACTGCCACTATAATAAAACACCTAGAAAGAGTGTTTTCTACAAGCACAAAACTGTAGCGCTCGAATAGTTATAGGTAGGTTGGCTAACCATCATAGCCCGGTATCGAAATATCTGTGCACTTGGAGCTTTTAGTCCCAACTTTCAAAAGGGTCGCGGTGATAGGCCGGGAAAGTTAATGTCCGTGGCCCCTGGCCCTGCGGTAAGGCACCTCACTCACTGTATGCCCTGCTATTTACAACCTCTTAGGGCTCGAACGGCATGCAACCTAAACTAGAGTTTTTTAAAGGAAGCCTAGGCTTACAGCTTTGTCCCAGGATTGGGCCCGTAGGAACGGGGAAGTGGAGGCGCATGCGTTTCTGGTTGGTAACACGAAGTTGGATCACTGTGGTTGGAATCGCAACCAAAGTGCTCTTCACTGGGGTAAATTGTGATAGATCTGTATGTCTGTCGATATTAAAGCTGAGCTATGGGTAGGAAATTCGGGGTGGATTGGGGAACTGTGAGGAAATTAGTTAGGGGATGTTGTCCCGGCCTCTTATTGTGATAAGGGGAAGTCTAAGCGCAACCTAAACTTGCATACCGTACAGTACAGTACACTCTCAGCCGTTTGTGTGTTGTAATTACATGAGATCGAGTGATTATCCTGACTGCCTTGGTGGTGCATGGTGATATCAATATTTATCTGGCGATCAATCGTCTCTGGACTTGAGAGTCAGGGTATGGAGACGGAATTAGCCGCGATAGAGGTGAATACGGTAGATAGCAGACGGAAGTTTCTTTTCACAGCCCCTCTAGGTAGGTAGGTTGGTGCTGTGCATCCTATGATATCAATCGATAACTATTAGTGTTCAAGGGACTCTGTGGGGTAGCGCGGACGAGGAGAAATAAATATCGTGCATCCAAAGTCTCAAAATCCGAAGTTACTGGTTGGCACCTATTACATGCTCTATGGCTTACTTTTTTTTTTTGGCCTATTAGGACTTATTCTGTCCATTCTGGCAATAGCTGTAGGACGGCATGAGTTCAGATACACACGAGGAAAATGCAAAAACAAAATTAAGTTCACTTATCACATCGTCATTTTGCCGACTAATATTCCCCCAAGGACGCCGTTAACCACTATTTGGCACTCTCTCGCCATAGGTGCTGGGCGTCAGAGGAGAGGGAGACTTGGTAAAGCTACAATTCGAGGGAGACTCCGCCTCTCAGTCTTGATCCAAGTATATTCCCCACGTGAGTTTACGTCAACTGGGGCTCTGCTGACCGAGCTGTTTATAGAAACCCTAACTAAGTAAGCGTTTTGCGGAGTTTCTTGGTCTTGATTTCTCTGCTCTTTTGGTTGGCATGTTCTAGACAAGTTATCATACCTGACTAATGGGTCGCTCAGTAATCATTCCTAGTCCCTATCTTGAGAAGTGACCCGGGCGCTGCTGAAACCGCTTGAAGAAATTATGAAACATTTATGTTCCCTTTAATGCCCCATGGCGGGCTTCGGATATCGGTACTGCATCGGGCATCAGCACTTTACAGTTAACCGTGATGGGGGGATGCAGGTATCTTGCGGCGATCTCTGTGATATGCCGTTGCGATCCTTACCCTACAGTAAGTACACTACAGTAGAAGTACACGATCACCTTCCAAAAATAAATGGTGAGCATTGCTAACCATTTAGCCCCACAAACGCATTATGAAGGCCGGTATGCATCTCGCCAAAAGGAGCACCGCAGTGTAGCGTTACATAAATGATTGGTAGCGAGTTACGCTCATCGACTGAGGGGGAAAGGGGTCAGTTGTGCGTTTGGCTATAACACTTCCATTTAAGGCAGTTTTGGGGGACCGGAGAGAGAGAAGAAATGGTAGCTGGGCGTTCGCTGGCCTACCGAAACCGCTTCCCCTTGACCCGAGGCAATGCTATTCAAGGGAGTCCGCGGTGGCGAGCAGGGGATTTCTGTGAGCGAGGTCAGCGGTGGAGGAGAACACATTCATGAACCGGAACCAATTTGGCATTCCAAGAGCTTGGGTCACATCTAGACATTGGATTTCCAGAAGGGCAGATTGAGTCTTCCGCAGTTGCCCGCTTTTGATCTGGGAAGGAGACTATCTACGCATAGTTGTGAATCCCTTTCCCAATGACATGTCACCCGTATTTCCAGTCTAATCAGCGGGACAAGCTGTGGAGGGCTTGAGGTTGAGCACCAATGTAGGTTCTTAAATAATGGAGTGCCTAAGCTGAAGAAGGGGCTTGAAAATCTTGCTAGAAGACCATCGATAAATACATAAAATGTTGCAACATATTGTTCGTTGTGTTTATTAAAACCGCGTCACTGATGCCACGCGCGAACTTGGCTACATTAAAGAAACCTAGGAACCCACGGAAAGATCTCATTGCATAATAAGCAATAGAATCTTGTTTCTTAAACGAAGGGGGAGTTTTTTTTATAGCCTGAGTCTGCTCAGAACGAGCATTGGTCAATTATGGCTAATGGTGATTTCCCAGTCTGAATGTTTCATTTGGGAGCGTACGCTGGTTCTTAATCTCGACAAAGAGCTAGGGCAAGTATCCCAATAAATGCTTCCTTTGCTACTCGGTTGCTGGTATGTCTTGGTCCGGGCTTGGCCCGGGTTCTGAGGTTATAAAATAGTACAGGATCTAGATGGGAGGAAGCGAAGAGAGGGAGAAAACTCTGAGTATCATAAGGCATGTAGCGGTAGATAAATGGCGGAACGGTCGAACGGCCGAGCTAGACTAGGGCTAAACTATAGGGTAGGTATAATCGGAAACTTCATTCACTCGTCATCACAAAACTAGCTAACCAAACATAAGTTTATAATATTATAAGAATAATAAAACCATCTCAGTCATTCTATTGCTTCCCACGCCAATCGATCTCTCTCCATGAATGACCCCATTTTACTCCGTACCTCCGTGATAATAATAAAGGAAAAACTTAAACATGAACCCTTCCGTCAATTCTCTCATCTCTAGAACAAATGAAACCACTAGCGCTATTATTCCTCCTTGTCCCTTATCTATCCCCCTTTCCTTATCTCTAACAACTGTCCGCTTCCGTCAACTTTGCAAGACAGACTTGGCAAGCTGTTAAAAACAAAAGAGTAGTTGGCTCCGATCCAACGCTTTCAGCGACTGCCGCACAGACGCATTCATGGGAAGCAACTCGGGCTCTGATTATACATCCTGCTTATTGTTTTTGCCCAGTAATGAGTAATGAGTACGTGAAAAATCTGGAGCTTTGCTGCTATAGTAAATCTCTATAGGGTATAAGCTAGCGTTGCATGCCAGAGGTAATAGACAATACGTATTTTTGAGTTCCCTCTTGAGATATGACTCTGGATTTCGCTTCAGCAAGTTCTGTGTTGTTTAGTGTTGGGTAACAATTTAAGGGAGCTAGGATAGCTGTTTTTCGTTTAGTGCTTTGGTAGTTCCCGAAGAAATCCCTGCTTCCCAGGGAGCCTTTTTTTCTCTTTTAAGGTGCTTCCATTGGAGGAGTCGGGATCTTAAGCTAACTGAGAATCATTGCTTATCACCCGTTGGGAAGTTACAGGGAATTTTTGGAAAGCCATAAGGAGCGCAAGTGGTGTCGACGCGAGGTAGGGACCTTTCAATATGCAAACAGTAAGTGGAACTAGAGCGTGATAGAAGTAGAAATAAAAACAGATAGTGATAGCTTAATTGATTTATTGCCTTCTTAGTTCCCTAGATACAATTATAGGAAATGCCCAAGATGTATAGACCTCTTCCACCCTTCCAATTCCGCGCAAAAAGCGTAGTAGTCTTACAGCGTAGGACTAGGCTGGCTGAGCGCCTATTTAACTAGCATCCTGATCTGGTGAGATAATCTAGATTGGGGAGGGAGAATGCGAGGATAAGGTGTGGGCCAATTGCCTTCTAGAGAAACCGGACACACGTAGCAGAAATAGTACTCAGGAGTTTTAGTGCACTATTCAATCCAGATGCGCCTACCATTATACACTAATGACTTTGCCGTTAGTTTGGTAGAGAGAGAAAAGAGCTCCTACCCAATGCCGGGGCCCAAAACGATTCCCCTCACTCTACCCCCTCGCCATTTATTATTTGCTCTGTGAATGCCGGAATGCCCCAGCAAGGCGGCCAGCTGAAGGGGAATCAGTGGATAAAGGGAATAGGGGATTACCGTGTCTGAGAATGAGAAGCAATAGACTAAGGGGATTTACACACTCGTCTTATTTCTGCTTTAACTAGGAACTTTTTTAGTGCGATGTCTAGATAACATATTTCTGGGCAAGGTCACGAAACCCCCTTCGCACCCATCCCAAAACGGCATTATAGAAAGCTCCCTCCCTCGTGGAGGTATTCTCTGATTCACCTCTTTGTTCTTCCATTGGATAATTTGGTAATCCACGGGGGCGATGTATCCAAAGCGGATCCATTTAGTAGTGTTTATCTATCACTTGCCGCACACATTTTTGCATCCCCCTCACATTTTGGGGGTCCTTCCAATATTTTTTTCCGTTCCTTTGCCCGCTCTAAGAGCCGATGTGATGGTCCCTCCCTTCAACACCTTCATGAGTGATCACTCGGACTACTGTATCACCGGGTGTTGGAATATGGGGGATACCAAAACGCAACTGTACTACATGGAGTTCGCGATGCTTGGCAATTGAGCTAGTGGACTAGTGTTCGGAGGTCTGTGAGACTCCGGATACAGATAACAGAAATAGGGGTTCTCGGGTATATAGCAATGCGCCTGGGTGCCATAGTTAATCAAACGATTCTTCGATCCCAATTCCTCTCTTACTTGTCAATATCAGTTCTACTATTACAACACTGGGTGTGCTTGTGAGCTTCCCGCCAGATTCTCTCCCCACATCCTGAGCCTGGGTTTCCGGCGTCCCACTATATTATACTGGTCAAAAGGGTAATAGCCTTGGCCTGTTTAATACAGCATTATTGCTGATTAGTATTTATGGAGCTTGGATAAATTCAGCTCAGTCAGCATTTGAGGATAGACATGTCTTAGGGTACAGGGTTGCTGGAAATGGCTCAAAACAAGCAATGGATATATAAAATTTAATGTGAGTTTTGATAGATTTGGTGTGGAATTTTTAGGCAGAACTACGAGATCTCTTGTTCTAGATAAATTGCATAGCGAAGGTTTTTAAACTTAATCAGTGTTACCATATGAGTACATAGGAAATACTAGCAAGGGGAAGAAAATGCCCCTAAATATTTACTAATGCATACCGATCCCGGTTACTGTTCCGCACATGATTGATCAACGTTTATTGTAATAACAATTTCGAGGGTAATAATAATATGGTATGATAATGACAATAAAGAAAAACATCCTTGTGAAAGATTTTTCCCGTCAATATTTCTAAGAAGTTTATGATTTTTAGATTAAACGTGGATGCTGGTAGGGATGGAGTGTACCGGTATTATACTATACAGTTGTGTTTTCAAAGAAAAGAAAAAAGCTTCCAAATGGTAGTTATAACTACAATTATCTATGGGATTAACCATAGAAGATTCAAAAGATGAAAACTCAATTAAAGGAGAGATGAAAGCAGATATAATAAGCTTTGGTAAAATATTACTACAACTTTGTATATCCTCTTTCTGCATCCAATATAGTCTGAACTATCTCTGGTATTGTATCATTTTACCAATCTAACAGTTATTAGGAAATTAAGCTTTACTCTTTGTTGCCTGAAAGAATTTATCAGAACTGTAAAACTATCTTAAGAAATTGTCTGCTATCATATTAGAAAGAGATCAGTAGATCTGCTAAAACCTTCTATTAAAGGAATAGGTTAGGGTTGGCAACTCTTTATTACATAATATTGATATTGGAAGTTCAAGTCAACTTTGTCTTTTTTGCTAATTTTTTTCTAAGCTCTCTTTCTTACAGGAATTATTTTAATCCTATTACCCTTTCATTATTGCAGTATAGGTCCCATTACTGGTTTTTTAAAACTTAAAACTCAACTTTAAGTTTTTTTCTTCTCATTTCATATTAGCCTGTGTTATTGGTACGGTGATTTTGTAACTTTACGCCTTGGTGCTTCTAATTAACCTCACGTGAGAGCGTCGTCGTCATACTATTTTTGGTGTCCCTAGTTTTATTAATAAAGACCATCCAATTACTTGTTCTTTTTCTGTTCTTTCTTCTCCTGTTAAACTCATTTTCTCATACCTTTCTATTCTTTCCTTTGAAAGCCTTTTTTTTAGTATTGAAAACCCAAAATCAGATTCTGATATAAACTTATTTGTGTTTGTAGTTATATTTCCATGACAAATATTTACTTTTTAGGTAATTTTGCTTAACACTAGATAGGGCTCATCAACAATAGTTTCTACTATGATACCGTATGTAAGAACTGGAATAATTGAACCCCGCACTACGACGTCCGAAATTCCCTCTCTTGGATAGGGGGGCGAACGTACAGCGAAAACTGACCCCTCAGAGCGAGCTTGAGACAGAAAAAAAGAAAAGAGTGTCAGACCATACAAACAAAGGCAACTCCAACGCCCTAGCGTGAGGTTCAATTATTCCAGTTCTTACGGTACTCTTTTTTGGGTATTGGTAATCGTAGTGTAATGGTAAGGCTGAAGGGCGGGGTGAACACCTCTACCTTCCTTCTTAGTCATTTAACAACCTGTTGAACGGTTACCTTGGAGACTCTAATAGCTTTTGAAATTTTATTATCTTCTATATTATTATGTATATGTTTATACAGGATATAAATTTCTTGGTTTCAATACTGTTTTTCTTTTTGAGCCTCTGATATCACGGTTGCTGATAGAAAATAAGGATGGTTGCGTTGTACTGTATTATACTATTGCTTCATAGAGGTATTCTAGTACTTGCTTTTTGGACACGACTTCACCAATGTCTTGCTGTTCGGTATTTTTGCTTCTCTGACCACCACCGAAGATTTACTCTGCAACCCTTGTGCTCGACGAAAACATTCCCGGTGCTTGTACGGTAATTGTCCGGGAATACGGTAGGGTATCGTATGATAGCTACACAAGATTCCGGATCCTGAGGACCGGAATTGGTCGTTAAGAGTACAGCAAGTCCATTCATCGGGGGTGAGTGACCGGCGTCCATTGCAAGAGTTTTGCGAGAACAAAGTTTGCGTGGCGAATTTTGGCTCTGAGGCTCAATGGTGGCATCTGTGGGAGTCGGATGCAGGATAAAGAGACTCTCTCGTCCCCCAGCGGGACCAACGCACTTTGAGTCACCTGCCATGGGTGCTGGCACAATATGCGTTTCTTGTCCGTGTCTGCGGGTCTGCAAATCAGCCAACTGGTGACAATCTCCTCTGCACCATATAACGAGTTAAGATAACAGGAGTTAATACTGGTATTCCTGGAACGGTGTTTGGATAACATGGGAATGGGCAATTTCCAGCTACTGTATAGTCGTACCCGAAAAGTTCCCATTCTAGCTCCTAGACGCGCTTCACCAGCCTTCCCTTCCCACTATTCTGTAAAAATTTTAAAATTATGATAAAGGTCTATAATGTCTCTAGAGGCACGTCCGAAAACAGTTAGCTAAAAGGCTCTTGATATTCTGTGGTTGACAGCATTGCTCTTGAGGAATAAGGAAGGTTAGGCACTTTACAGACGGACGTGGCTGTCGGGCCCCGGCGATTACCTTCTCTGGGTCCGGTCTTTGGTTATAACAGGGTGCTTGGGACTTTAACTTGCATACATGGGAACATTAGGCAGGCTATTCCTCTCTGGCTGTCCCTGGATGCGGCTTCCGAATGATTTCGGGGGTTGGGCTAGAGAGGGGTTCGGCATGTGCAAAGGCTGTTCGGCATCGACCTGTGAGAGCACTTTATCTCCTGAAACAGTGTGGTTCGGTACCGAAGAGAGATGGCGATGCATCCTGATATCCGAGTGCTCGAGTATGTGGGGCTGGACTTGCCGGTGCATATTCCGAAACGTCTCGATCCATCGATTTCTTCACACTCTTACAGGTTACCCTTTCGCTAAATGGTTTTACTTCACTGGTTGGTACCCCTCTTAGTTGTCCCAGGCAAGAAGTATCAGGAAATATGAGTGGTGAATTTGTGGAACGCACGGATTCCTTTCATATACTTTGCGAATTCCTATTTCTGAATCCTTCTTGCTTAGAACCAATATCTGACGGGGCGATTTGCTAATTGGTTGGATTTTCGCTAAAGTTTTTTCTTAGAAGGGATATTATCGGGTTGCCATTCTCGGATTACAAACTCTCGCGGAATGAAGTTGATGAGACTTTCACTAACACCATAAGCCTGATTTTAGGTATCTTTGAAGCATCTCGAGGACTAGCATGCTTGAGCCTTATTGTGGAGATCTGGGAGTTTGAAGACAGGCCGACTCTATGGGCACGAGCTAGGGTTCCTTGGATATTGTGCTTGTTTGGATAATTATAATTATGGCCCGATAGGTGGGTGAACACCATGTCATAATGTACTAGGGTTTACTATATATAAGGCTAAGAGGGGGCTTTCCTTGACGGCGATGAGTATTGGCGTCTTCGCGTTGATCCGATACTAAAGCATTAGGATATATTAGTCCCTCAAAGAAGATGGGGACTGAAGGGTTTGAAATAGCTCAATATGGGTATATCGTTTGCGGAACAGTCTTCGATCATATACATCAGCTCACCCGTGTTTATATCACTGCAGTATCCGTCGGAAGTTAGGGCTGAGGGTGCCCCGCCCTAATTCAGGGGAAGGAGGTATTCTCACCACTAATGATACCCCTGTTAGGATGGCTTTTATGAGGTGGCTTGCGATATGATACAATGATCCGCTGCTCCACGGGCAGAGCACTGCAGCGGAAGTTGTGACACTGCGGGGCATCATGTCTTCTACCCTTCGTTGGAAAATCACGGGCTTACCAAATCACAAAGAGATGCCGGGTTCTGGGTCGCTGGGCTGGGCTAGATCCGAGTACATGGTATCAGTTAACCAGCTCACAGCAATCATGGGGCCGGCCCGGACCTGGGCTTATTTGTATTGACCTCTAAAGCGTCCGGTCAATGGGCGCAATGGTCTTATCAGCAACCTCTCCAGCGGTACCTGAATTTTGGCGGGCGAGACGAAATCACATTTCGCCCACAGCTTTAAGCACTCTTATACTAATAAGCGGCCTTGTTCTAGAACCATTCATAACACAACTTGGGGGTGGGCCTTAGTGTGTGCGGAGACTGGTAAAATTTTCAACCTGTCGCCCCCACAAACGCAAAGATCGCCAGGCTCAACAAGAAATTTTTTTCTCTGGTGCTAAAGCACCTCATCGCGGCCTGTGGTCGGTGTTATCGTGGGGATCGTGCTAACAGATAGCGCTGACCCCAGGTTCTTAACTGCAACGGTAATCGGCTGCATATTCTGCTTGCCCTTCGGATCGTGCCAGGTGCTAAAGGGGAAGAGCTCTGGTTGAAATCTCGGTATCGGTGGAAAAGCTTACAATCTCGACATCACAAGGAACAAATAATATGATACGAGAACAAGACAGTTGGTCGATTGCTGCATGGAGGTATAGTTGCAGAGGAAAATTTTAGAGCCTGCTTAATGGGTTCTTGAGTTCTCAAGTCGGCATAATCTTCCGCCCGGCTTAGACTGGTTAGGGAGCGGCAATCTGCGGCTTTAATATCCCAATTTTTGCCCTCTCTAAATTACCGGTACAGCACATAATATTTGGCCTTATGCGCTCATGAACTTTAACTTGGAACCCGGGACTGAAAGCTTGGAGTTTGGCGTCACTCTGTTCTGAGGTGGAGGTGCGGGCATTGCGGAGGGCGGCACTTTTATTGGGTTCGGAGGGGCAAACGAAAACGCCGCCCCTCACTAGGCCTGCCGTGGGTCATAAGCAAGTTGGAGATAAATGTGTGCGCTATGTGCTCAATTTCTAAGAGTGCCGTGCCGTGTTACTACTTTCTCCAGTAAAACAAACCGGAAAAACGTTTGATTAGATCGTTCCACAGGGTTTCTCATTCCCGTATATAACGCATAGGCAGACGACCAACGAAACAAATCTCGCCGAGCATCCGGAGTTATCAAGATCCAACCCGATGATCCGCTCAACTTAAGTTTTTTTTCAACCCCACTCGAATCACTGATACAGCCGGATCCAATAGCCCTCATCACAATGGTCACCATGGAGGGGCAAAATTCTGATCGTCCCATTCTCACAGGGAGCTGGCTTTTCTTTTTTTTCTCGGTGGGGTTACTATTGACGGGGAAAAAAATACCCAATCTCTCCCGAAATTAGATTCCTGGCTCGGGCCGCTACCGCCAACGTAACCCTTTGGGGATATATGGGGATTTTTGAGGAAGGGTGGAATTGTTCAAATTTACGTATGGTTATGTCCTTGCGTGGTTTCACTCTTAGTGATGATTTGATGACGATGATGAAAGAGTGCAGCAAACGACCTTGGATTGCCGAACAGCACCATAGGCACTCTACATGAGAACGAAGGGGGAAAATTGTGGAGCGAAACGGGATGGAGTTCCCTGAGATGCATCGACGACAAATACCTACGGAATTACCGGTAGTGTTCGTGGTCGAGTGGGCGACCGACCCTAGAAAGACCTAAAACGACAAGTCGATAAGTCGACACTTAAGCGCTTCCTGATCGAATGATCTTGCGGGAAAATCGAATATTGATTGAGACTGATTCTGCACGACATCGCTGGCTTTGCAATAGGGGCACATGTGTAAGATCCCGATCAGCAGAGTGAGTTGGTGTTGGCTTTTTTTGCGTCCACATTTTTTTATTTTTTCAAAAATCCCCAATTCCTTACAATTCCTTCTAACAAAGTAATTGTTCCAGCGCTCATTCTCGACCATATTTTGAATTATTTTTCCCATAAAATAGTAATAGCTAATTTTGAGGGGAACTTAGAAGAGTCCGTAGTCGCTCTAGAAAGATAGAAGTGGGCAATGGGAAGAAGAGTAAAATTGTCCAGAGAAACGCCGTCGGCTGTGGACAATCAGCTGTCCCGCAGAAAACCTGCTGTCCGCCCCGCCAACCAGGGTTGGCCATGTGCTCGAGTAGTTGGCGCATAAGCGAGCCAGATCTTACTGGCCCACGATATACTTAGCACCGCCGTTTGGGGGGGGGGGGAGGAAACCATCAATAGAATTGGGCCAACACATCACAAAGGCTCCCTATGGCTCATTCTGCTCTGCAGGCTTGTGTAACTGCATAACATTTCTAACAAACAGGCGTGTTCGATTTGAGTTGTTTGACTTGGCAGCTCCTGTCAACGCCTGAGAAAGGGTCTTCATTTTTCTTTTTATCGCTCGATGAATTTTCGATATAAACGTCCTTAGCGGCATGCGGACAATTAACTCCGACATACATACATACAACGCTGGGTCTGACGCCAAGGCAGAAAGCAAGGAGAAATAAATTACGCTACTCTGAGCTTAGTCGTGCGCACGTTCTAATCCAGTCCTTCAGTACATAATGGACCACAGGGAACCAGCTTCCATCGAATTTCATAGCTATCAGCAATCTCCTTCTTCTCCTTCTCCTTCTATTCTCAGTTCGTTTTCATTTCAGGAACTTTCAGAAACTGTTTTTATAATACTCTTAAACATAGTAAAAATGTTTTGGAACGCTTTGTTTCACCCGTTGCCATATTATACTGCCCCGACTACTCCTAACTCGAGACTTCTCACGCCTCTAGTTTATCTGTACTGGGCGGTCATATGTTGTGTTTTATTACCTTTGGTATGAAGAGTTCAAGAAACTTGATCCTATTCTGGATCTTTTACTTATCATTTTCGTGTGAACCAGGCGCCTATCTACCTGTTCACATCACTAGTGGGTACAATTTATATCTCGACTCAGATGGGATGGCGATTGAAGCAGGTAGAATTTCCCTCTTTAGAGTTTGCTCTTTGAAGAGATGATTAATAGTTTATCTTTCATAGACAAAACCTGAGATTGTTGAGGATATCAAAAAGCGATACTTAGGCTCTGTTACTCCCGTCGTTGCGCCCGCCCTAGACGCTGAACCCGCTCCTGCGGCTGAACCTTCTCCTGTGGCTGAACCTACTCCCTTGAGTGGAGCCGCACCAATCGTTGTCGAAGTAAGTATACAACCATGCATGCCAATCTTATTACTAGCACACATGTGCAAATTATCGCATCGTGGGAGGTGCTAATGATAGTTAAAGGACAAGGTAGACAGCGGGGATGACGACAGGATTGTCTCCCACGCCGTTGCCGAAGAGGCTGAGGCCGAAGGGATCGTGCCCTTGGCCATTGACCCAACCTTGACAGTCGAAGAAGAATCACCGGTAACGCTTCACGAATTTACGGAGGAGGCCCAGGCCGAAACACCCATCAGGGAGATACATGGAGAGACCCCTCAAGCCCTTTCCAAACAGGAATCACCCATAGTGAGGGAGTGCCCTTCACCAATCGTAGAGGGTCCTCATCTTGAGGATGTTGGGGAGGAGTTAGCAGCCCCGCTCCAGGAAGCTAGGGAGCCAATCGAAGAAACTAAAGGTGTTTACAGCTGCAGTATGGTGGAGTCAAAATCTGCTACTGAGTCGGCGCCTTCCGATTATTCCGAGTCAACTTCTTCCGATATGGAGGAATCGGACGAGGAATTCGGGGAGAGGAAACACAGGGGAGAGCAAGGGTTGGAGGAGATCATAGAAGAGGAGGAAGCCGATGAGGAGATATTTAAAAAAGATCTTAATGAACGGGAGGTCTCAGACCAGGAGCTTACTCCTCAGGCACCGGAATATTCCCCCTCGGTAGCCCAGACTAAGCCCGAAGAGCTGGTATTCGTACCCGCTCCACGTGTCTACGGACCCCCAGCTTTCGGAATCTGCGAGAAACGAGGCATCCGCGAGATTTTTGATCCCCGCGAGCGCCATTCGCATCAAGCATGGATCCGACAACCTGTGTCGGTATCGATTGAGGAGTCCTTGACCAGCTCCGACGAGTCGTTCCCATACGACGACGAATCCGAGAGGGACGGAAGCCCTCCAACCAGCCCGATCTCTAGCATTGGCGGGGCGAGCAGTGTGAGAGGGATTATCGAGAGCCTAGAGCTCGACATAGGGGTGGGGAATGCCGAAAGTGTGAAGGATGATGTTGATACACCAGTTATTCCCACCCCTTTGGCCCCGCAGAAGACAGAGACTCCACAGGTGACCGTGGCTCCCGCGGCACCCGCCTCGGAAGCCAAGGAAGTTCCACCATGTGTAGCCCCTGTTGAGCCTATCCAGGCTGCTATAGAGCCGGAGAAGCAAGCAATAATTGTTGGCGAGCAGAAATTAATTCCAGTAGTTGAGACTGCGCCCAAGCTAGAAAGGAGCAATACCGACGACTCGGGATTCGAAAGCGGCTCCGTCAAGGAAGTCAAGATCCAGAAGAAGAAGAAGAAGGTTCCCATGAAGCAACGTCTAGGAAACAAGAAGAGCAAGAGAAGCTGGTAGTTCAGCTATTGATCTCGAATCTCCGGAGACGTTCAACTTCCATTGGAAGTTTTCTTTTATTTTCCCCCATTTTCCTTTATCTTCTTGATTTTTATTTTACAGTTTTCATTCAGCCTCATTATTTTACAGCATATTCGGATCGGAGGGTGTTCTTTGGGTCGTTTCATTTACTTGGGTCAGGTTCCTGGAAACCGAGCGGTGGTGAGGTCAAAAAAAAGTTTATTGTTTTTATTTCCACTACATGTCGCCTCAGCACCTGCTTTCTGGGTTTTTTTCTTGCGGAGTTCTTCATTTTTTCTGTTATTTCACAGGCGTTAATATTTGGCTTTATTGTTACTCGCAAGTACATAATACCCTAGTATATTTTCTTCGCGAACACACAATAGATCCAATTTTTCTTCAACTACATCCAAACTTCTACCATATCCAAACACTAGGGAAGCCCTTGTACACTCGTGCCCGCAAAGTTCTCGTCTGATGTATCGCGAAGTCCCGACAACCTTAAGCTGGGGGATTGCAGAAGCTATTTAAAGGGGAAAAAAAGCCTGAATATGCTCTATGGAATCTGCCGTTACTGGATTAAAGAAGATCTCAAAAAAAAAAGACTTGTCCCTTTCTTGTCATCCTGGCCCGTGTTGGCGGGGGTACCGAAGGTGCTACGAGAACTTTGCGGATGCGAGTGTAAAAAAAAATCTACTGCATATGCGGAATAATATATATTACAGAACTGAACTACGAAAGAAAGGACCGGAGAAAGGTCGTAAGGAAAAAAAAAAAGGTCAAAAAATCCCGCATAATATTATAATGGCATCCCCGCCTGTCGGCTCCTCAACCGCCCCTCCGCAGTACCTTGCCCCTGCTGTGTTCCCAGGGCTACGCCATATAGCGACACCACAGCGCACCTTCCAGCACCGAAATCCAGGGATCTGCGCCTACCCATCTAACTGGTGAATGGTAGCAGACCCCACCATAGTTAGCTCCCGTGACCCCAAGATCATGCTCTTTCTCGCTATTGGCCCTGAATGGAATTGATAAGGTCTTATTACGGTATTTCGTTTACTATTCAAGCGCGAGTGTTTCTCCGCGCTGTTTCGATTGGTTGGTCGGTTGGTACAATATCATATCATAGAGGCTCACCCGATACTTCTCGACTAGCGAATCGTAGCTCGGGACCCTCCGGGGGTATGAAGACGGTAAATGGGTGGATTTATTTGATTTAGGAGGCGGCGTGGGGCAGTGGGGGGAGGGTAGTTTATCCGGGTGCTTGTATTTGGGGGTCTACAAGTGTGGTCTCTGAGAGGGGTTGCTGCCTGCGCGCCTGCGTGCGTGGTTCGCTGGAGGATTGGTGTCGTGGGTAGGGGCACACGCTAATAGTACGTTGTATCATATTAAATTTTGCACGTCCCTGCGGTGTTGTTAGAGGTTTTGGAGGAGATCCTTTTTTTTCAGCTAGGGATTGAGTGTAGTTCCTATATTATTATTTTGCACTTTTGAGGGTATTATGGTGTGTCGGCTTGGGCTGCCCCCATCTACTTGTGCAACGCTAAAGGAAATGATGAGTGGCGTTGGTTTATCCATTTATATATGCGTGACTTATAGAGTTACTGCTATCGAATGAGTGCTGCTGCAGTAGATGGTATTAAACAGTATTACTAGATCCTCGGAGAAACCATACAAGGTTAGTTAACATGATAATATTAAGAAAAATGGCAGAGAGCAGCCCCTCCGCTATTCACCGGGAGCTCAGAGGGGACTCTGCAGCTTGGCCACTCAAACCCATCTAGTACCATACCCCAAACGACACCACAAGCAACTCCTCCGTTAACTTACTAGCTAGTTTTCATGAGTTCTCTACATGATCATTCCTGAGTTCATGTATAATAGTTGTATATCAATTGTAACGCTGTAGAAGCTAGAATAATTGAGAATCTTGCCACGACGTTGGAGTTGCCTCTCCTAGTATGATATCATAATAGCTTGCTGTGGCTTATCTTTTTTGCTTTTCTCAACTAAATGTCGAAAGACAGCTTGTTCGCTGTGCTCCCCCACCCCCAAATCCAAAGGGAGAAATTCTGGACGTCTTAGAGCCATCCTCAATTACCATATTATCTCGTTCAAATTGAGTATCTCGGGAGAGGGGTTCTTATCACCACACCAGGATGAAAGACTCCTAATGAAGCCTAGTAATGAACAAAAAAGAATAGAAGGATTGCGTTAACCCTTGTGAGTCTGAGTTAACGCAATCTTCCTATCCTTTTTTTGTTCACTACTAGGCCTTGTTAGGGGCTAGTGCTCTTGGGGTGGTGATAAGAACCCCTGTCCTGTCCCAAGATACCCAATTTGATGAGATAATACGGTATTCCAATCTACTCGTTCCCGACATGAAGAATCTGAACATTTGGATCTGAATTTAGTATGGGAGCTCAGATACGCAGACAATTTGCCATACAAAGTTTTGATCCCTGTGTTCAGGTTCTACATACAGAGCTGCCCCCACCCACAAAAACGTACGATCTGATATTCTAATATTTCCATCTACCGGTAATTAGATCCCCCACCCCCTTTTTCCCACACGCGATACCCCGCAAGGAAAAGCCCCTCACAGGGCTGGGCTGCAGACCCCAGACCAGGCACAAAAGAAGCAATTGTTCATGTCGCCTAACCCCACGAGTGTCCAAATGATCCTGGCAGTAAACAGTTTTCCGGAGTATGGGAACAGCATATGATAGCACAGAGTACCCTTCGCCCGCTACCTAATCCATCCTAATTATCTCTCTTCCTTGGCATAGGCAGGAGACCACCTCCGGCTAAAGCGTTACCGGGGGAATACGGTCAAGGGAGAGATAAATTTTGTAATATGTGTGAATCATCAGAATGAACGAAAGATTACAGTCGACTAGCACTTACGGGTGTAAATGCTAATTCTCGAGGTCTCGGCCGGGCTATGTGAGTCTGCTTATGTACTGTACAATCTGATCATCTGATAATCCACCTAATCAGATTTCTTCTGAGCTAACTCCTACACCAGCACCCGGGAGCAAGAAGGCATCCACAGCAAGCTAGGTGGGAATAGCGAAAAGAAAGAAAATAAAAAAGAGAGGAAAGACAGCATCAACAGATATCTGGAGCTATGTGTTGATGTGCTGAAGGTCCTAAACCCTCAGACCACCGCACTAGGGGCAAATCTTTTCCAGCTCCCTCGTCGTCTCGAGGTGCCGACGCTAGTTTATACGGTACCGGTATTGTGCGCGGTGATGGATCTCCATTACTTCTACCGCACCCCCACAAACCCCTTCTTCACAAGAGGTAAAAACAGATACGATACGGTTTTCGCATGTAGCTTATGGGGAAGCTCTTAGTACTCGACTATATAACTCTCCGCGCGCAGGGAGAGTCTGCTTTCATTCCCCCGTCGACCTCCCCTTCCTCCATAGGGCCATCTTAGGGAGCCGCCATCCATTACTTCTCTACACTTTTACATCACGTGGCCGTATATCTCCGCGTACCAACAACGAGCATGCCGAAGCGTTGGTCACTAGGAGTTCTAGAGGATCCTGACACGGAGGAGGTTCCAGGTTTGACCCTATCCTTCCTGTCGGCTATATCTCCTGGCTGATCGAGGGATTAGGTACTGTTCTCTTGATCTCCTCCACTGGGCAGGAACAGCCTGGCTTTGAAATTTTTAAAAGCGAGGAAAAGAGAACCCCCGATGGAAAAATTATCTTGAACCCGCAACCAGATGACCATCCCGATGACCCGCTAAACTGGGCTGTATGGAGACGAGATGCTGCCTTGCTATCTTTGGGTTGGCACTGTTTAATCGGTGGTGGGCAGGCCCCTGCCCTCGCCGCTGGGTGAATTGCCTCGGGAAATGTTTGCATTCCAATCATTTCACGGCTAATTAAATATCTTCAGATTCAATGACGTTGCTAAAACTTTTGGGGTTACGATACCGGAGGTTGCGTTGACAACTGGTGAGTAATCACTCACCTCCGAACTACGTAGCCTTACTTTATCCTGGTGCCATGGAATTGAACATCCCCATATGCCAATGGTTGACCCCAAGGTGGCTGAGATGGAACTGACACTGATACTCCTCAGGCCTCTACATGATGGGTTTGGGTATCGGTTGTTTGATCTCTTCGCCAACCGCCATCGTCTTCGGAAAACGACCCGTCTATCTCTTCGGAGTACTACTGTTTTTTGTCTCCGCGGTATGGAGTGCTACATCCCAATCGTATGGGTCGCTTGTAGCCAGCCGTATCGTCATGGGTATCGGAGTTTCCCCCTGCGAAGCACTCCCCAGTGCTACAATTGCGGAAATATTCTTTCTTCATGAGAGGGCTTACAGAGTGGGAATATATACCTTGCTCCTGCTCGGGGGCAAAAATTTGGTTCCTTTAGTTAGCGCAGTCGTCATCCAAGCCTTGAATTGGAGATGGGTATTTTGGTAGGTTGTTCTGGAATGTGGTGTAAATCATCTAAAACCTAAGCTTATCGGACAGGATTATCGCAATCATCGTTGGGTTTAACCTGTTCTTGCTGTTCCTCTTGGCGCCAGAAACCTTTTGGGACAGAGCTCTGGGATCAAGCACCCAGCCATCTGTTTTGCGTGGAGTCTCGCCTAGCCTCCTCTCTCGCACTCAATCGGACTCGAAGGGAGAACGTTCGGGGTCAAGGTCCCAGCGAACCTCATCTGATGTGGGTAAAGCTATAGATGAAAATGGCGCACTAGCTAGTGTAGATTCCGTGAGGCTGGCCGACTTACATCGGGTCCATTCCGAACAAGTGGAGCCCAATGGACCAAAACTTGAAAAATCTGAGGACCCACCTACCACTGGAGAAATATATCGATCAAATACCGAAAAGTCACGCACATCCTTGGACAAATATGTACAAACTGCGAGGTTCTCGCATCCCGGGGAAAAAGAAATAGCCAATGAACTGACTGATCCTGATCAACCCACTGCGCCCGTTCATCCAAAGCCTTTCATCCAAAGCCTGAAGATTTATAACGGTGTCGTTCGACACGAATCCTGGATCAAAGCTGCAGTGAGGCCAGTCATTCTGTTCTCTTACCCAGCGGTTCTCTGGTCTACTGTAGTTTATTCCTTCTCTGTCGGCTGGCTTATTCTGCTCTCTGAAACGATGGCGCATATCTATCAAAATCACCCTTATGATTTCTCCCGCCTTGCTACTGGGTTGGTTTATATTTCCCCCTTTATTGGCGGAATAATTGGTACTGCCGTAGCCGGAAAATTATCCGATGCCATTGTGAGGGCGATGAGCAGAAGGAATGGTGGAGTTTACGAGCCCGAGTTTAGATTGGTAATGGGAATCCCTGTCGCGATAGCAACAGCCATTGGATTAATGGGGTATGTCCGCTCTAGTTTTGGTCCTAGAGATTACTGACGATGTACTAGTTTTGGATGGTCTGCGCAGGAGCGTGACAATTGGATGGTCCCCACTGCCTTTTTTGGCTTGATTTCGTTTGGGTGTTCTCTCGGAAGTACTACAGCCATCACCTTTTGCGTTGATTCTTACAGAGAGTACGCCGGTGAAGCCTTAGTCACTCTTAACTTCTCCAAGAGTATATCCTCTGGCCGCAGGAAAAGTGGGGGCGATGCATACTAACTGCTATTTGCAGACTTATTCCACGGATTGGTGTTTTCTTTGTTCATCAATAGGTGGCTAGAGAAAGAAGGCAGCAAGACTGTTTTTATTGCATTGGGCGCATTACAAATTGGTGCATTACTATCCACGATCCCGTTATACATTTATGGAAAGCGTTTACGTCTTTGGACCCACAGAAGAGCTTTGATGCAAGCATGGACTTGACCTTCCGCTATAGTGTTTACGTTGTTGCTCCAGAGGAGGACAGGGTTTCATGAAGTTTTGCTTTAGGAGCAGGGTGGCTAACTATGGGGTTTGGGGTCGCATATGTTTTTGTGTTTGTTTCGCATTTTCCTCATTTTAAAATTTCGTTAGCTTGTCATTCGAGGGGTTGGCTATGGTTTATGACGCACGTGGCGAAAAACTTGTGAATTATCCATGATTCTAGTGTTCGAAGGAGCTCTCTAAACCTTTCAGGCAGGCACCTACTCTGCCGAGCACTGGCTAGCATGCGGAGAATGCTCGTAATGTCCTGACGTTTGTGAACATGGCTGCTATTGCATACCGCCAAAATTCAGCTTTTTTGCCCTGATCTTGGCATCACGCAATAGTGATCGTGTTCACAGACGTCAGGACATTACGAGCGTTTGCAGAGATCTGTAGGCCCTAGTGACCCCAGAGGGAAACTGCCAAGAAGACTAGACCAGACGGGACAACGACCTATCATACAGCCCTTGAGGGCGACAGGTTTGAACAAGGACCATGAACCTGACAAGACATTACTTTGCAACCCCGGCACCAGGGCCGCGGGTGGTGGTGCAGACTGCAGATTTCTCTCAAGGGCTTAGGGATCTGCGGAGTGCTGTGGGGAGCCAGGAGGCCTATCTAAGTTTTGAGAAATCAGAAGCGATGACGAGAGGGGGCCGCGGGGACTAACGACTGAATTATTTGGACCATGGCATGCATAAGGCCATGGAGGGCTTGGAATTTTCTAGCCTTTCCTTCGCATTTCGCATATTTTAGTTATTTAAGGGATGCCTCCAGTGTGTGTTAGTTGATGTAAAATCAAGAGCTGGGTCATCCATCCGTTTGATCTCGCGACCTGCTCCTAGCAGTGTGGTAACGACACTTAGGTCAAGCCAGGTGAGCGCGACGCCTATAAGAGTATCGTTAACTATGCAATTGACCATTATCCCATGGGCCTCTGGTACCCACCTATGTTTATTATGGTGGACCCTAGCCTATCTGAGTGATTAGGAGCAATCTTGTGTTCACCATGGTCATACCGAATGCCACAGTACTGATTTTGCTCCATTCCGAACACTACACTGCGCCCCAGGAAGTTTATTATTATCACGATTGCCCAAATAGACTACTCGTAATGTCCGGACGTCTGTGAACACGATCACTATTGCATGGTGCCAAGATCCGGGCAAAAAAGCTGAATTTTGGCCGTATGCAATAGCAGTTGTGTTCACAAACCCTAGGATATTACAAGGAGCGCCCAGCATTTTGAATGAGCCCAAACATAATGGCGGTTTAAAGTATTTTGTTCATTACTGACTAGTCGCTGTTGATTGCAACGCCACTGCGACGCTAAAGAGCGCTGAAATTTGGCATCAAACGAAGGGATGTGCCTTCTCCCGTGGTCCGGATCATATTGAGAGAGAAATTCTTTACTCGAGTACGATACCTGCGTCAATCTGGGGGGGCTACTAACTAACAATTAAACTTGCACAGGGTCCTGGTCTCCCTAGATAGATATCTCAACAGGGGTATCGCCCTCCATTCATGATCTCTATCTGTAGCTCCACCCCGATACTATTATGTGATATTGCAGGGGCATTTGCCCCCCCGCCACAGACCGTATCAGCCGCTCTGGAGCTAACAAAACATGTTACACAAAACAAATCCCCCCTGAGTGATAACCCATGACCCTCATACAATAAAAACTGTCTAATGATAATTATAATAATCGAGGATTGCGCTAATATGCACCTCAGAACCCCCCCCCCCCCCACTTTGGAAATGGGGCGAAAAAAACATTGTGAGAAAAGAGCTGCTTAGCCCTTTCTAAGGCGTGCAGAGGAAAAAAACCACTGGGCCTTACCAGAGGAGGAGGTAGGTCCAACTACATGGCGCGGTCCTCGATTTTGTTGGTCTACAATTTTCACGCTAACTGGGTGATGATGCCCCGTGGAAGAAAAGTAAAACTCCTTAGGAGGAAAAAAAAAAAAAAATCTTGTTTTTTTTTCCTTCCATTCTTTCCAAAACCGGATCTCGGCGTCAGCATGGGGGGTTTGGTGAGTTGGTTGGGGCGGGAATAAGACTTTCTCTCAGCCGTGGGTTGGGTGGACTACCAGTATTGGGCAAAGGGCCTAACACAGGTGTGTGTGGAGGGAGGGAGGGAGGGAGGGAAGGGGGGGTTGAGATTTGCATTTCGATGTATGGTATTGTTGTTGTTTGTCTTGGGTTGGCGTGTAAGTTGTAGTAGAGTTGGTTGGAGAGTTGATGATGCGCATCATATCATACGCTGCGTTTGCGAAATATTTGTAAATCTCTAGATATGGGATTTTCCTAAAGCCTAGGGTAGCGGTAGCAAATGGCCCGGTGTAGGCTACAGGGTGGCGATTTAAGTGCAGCCCTTATCTTGTAATGCTTCAGAATTTGGAATTGTGGTAGAGGGTTATTTGTGATATTTTTGAGATGATAGTCTAGACTCTAGGAAGGGCGCTGCTGCCATAGAGGGGGTAAGGTATTGGGACTGGGCAGAAGTGGTGACTTTTTTTAAATAGTACATAATGGTGGTTGAGTATTATTGCGGTATGATACCAGTGGAGCAGGCTGGCATGGAATAAGTCAAGCACTGAAGGGGATATTGGCCCCGCCCCCTGATACTCGTGCTGAAAGAAGGGAAGAGAAAGAAAATCAAAATCTAGGCACCCTAAGCAAATTCCGTGATAAAGGTCAATCGCAATTGGTAACCCAACGGTTGCTGAGCCCCAATTCTCGGTGATAAGAATGAAGGATGGCGATTTCAAAGCATCGCCTGGGGGCTGAGGTATGCTTGCGATGCAAGTGGATATAATCTGGTGTGACAAGACTATTCCTTTTATTTTCTCCATGAACCCGAGAATACATGCTGGAGCTGAGGTTTGGTATTGTGCTGATACCCGGGCGACGTAATATAAGCGGTAAATCGCAATTCAAGTGCCCCCGGTGGTATGGGATCTCTGGGGCACCACACTTGTGCCTAGGGCTCACGGCAAGTCTTCCTGACAGCGCATAGCCCAAGTAACCATTGGCGGTATCTGAGTAATACACACGCGTCTAGCAGCGCAGCCTTGGAGCCCCGAATAGGGCGCGGTACTATACAATACACGAAGCTTAACCTAACACCTAGCTTACTCAACAGCTCACTCTTCAGCTACCCAGGCACCGCGTCGTTTCTCCTTGGTAGCTAACTACCGTACCGGTAACTAACTAACTAGCCAATCAGCTCAGATGTCGGTGCCGTACAAGTATGATATCGCAGTCCGAGCACTGACTTCTGTCTGTCAGACGCACCGCACCCTGCAGCACAACCAGCACAGTGCTGTACTGTACCAGTACAAACCCCCCAAGAGCAGCTACTCCTCCCGACCCTTCCCTGTGGGTGGCATAATGAATAAACTCTTTTGCGTGGTGCTGCGCCGTAGGACATTGGCCACTGGTATTAAGTCGTGGTACATGCAACTTTACAAAGTTGTACTATAACTTGGTTTGAGCGCAAGTACACACTCGTAACCCGTGGCCTATGCTGGGTGGGGCGAATTCCAAAGTGTGACTTTTGAGTGCAAGTTCAGGAGCTTGTACTGTAGGGTAGTATGGCCTCATGAAATAAAATACTGCGCTGTTGGTATGGCGGGATGGGTTGGGATTGGCGTGGTCCCACGTGATTCGGGTGTGGTGGTGGTGGTGGTGGTGGGGGAGGTGGAGGTGGCTGTGCTGTGCTGTGCTCAGCTGAACTGCGGGAAGGAGGAGTGTGGTACAATACCGGTGCAGCATGGTTGCTATAAACAAACATCGTGGCGATACTGGTCAATTTCACACTATTGGATTTGACCTGCCGCCCGTTGATCAACCAAGAAGCGCCCAGTCTTTTTGGGGGGTAATTCATCGTATACGGTATTCCGCGACGCTCAGTGCTCTCAAGTGCCCTTTGAAGAAGGAATGGCATCCGTCCAGGTATTTGCGGAATCACTATTCCCTCCTTTCATATAATAATAGGCCCTGCGGTTAACCTGATATATATATGCTTGACTAGCAGGGCTGACTGTTCCGTTATCAACGTGGATTACGTGAGAAGCTTAAAAACATGGACTACAGTAATAGAATTAGCGAGCAAGGTCTGGCGGATAGTTTTTTCTTTTGGCTTCATCTTGGCTTCCCCTTGGCGGCTGTGGTTATCATTGTGGTCGTTGTGGTCGGGTCAACCTTATCTGTTTTTCGCGAGGCTCCGCAATGCCTTGCAGGTTGCAGATGGAGAGGTATGATATGGTATGACACCGCAGACGGGCTGCTAAAAAAGAAGGGAGTGGGCGGAAAGGGAAATACCGTACTGTACTCGAGTACTCGAGTAGACGGGCTTGGGGAAGTGTTGGCTGTCGCTGGTTGGTGTGGAATTGAAAGTTCGTGTTTGGGTTTGCGCCACAGGTCTGTAGGATAGGGCGGGATTGGTTCGGTTGGAGCAACCTCTCTTCATGGTGTTTTGTTGCGGTGAGTGGGCTAACAGGGAAGGTCTGGACCTTCTGCCCAAGAGTATTCGTGGCGAGGGTCGTAGATGGTGGCCCATGGAGAGCTGCTGGATGGAGGGAGGGAGGGAAGGTTTTTTGGTTTATGATACCGTGCCGTTGAGTATCTTTGGTTCGGTAGATTGACCGAATGGAGGGCAGGAAACGATTTGATTATCTTATTAACTGATGATGCGATAGCGCTTACCGGGGATTGCCAGAGGCGCGAACTGTACGTGCTGGTGGCTTACAGGAGGAGGAGAAAATACCAGTGGAGAGGAAGAGGGGGAGAAAAGCTTTCATGGTTCCCGCTCCTTGCGTTCAGCCGCATGCATGAATTGAAGTGAAATTGTACGGTACTGCACTCGTATTTCATTCATCCTCCAGAACATCAGCCTTCTTCTCCCGACCATTCATTTACTTCATTCTCCCCATCTTCTGTTCCCGCCTCCCTTTCTCCCCTTGTTGCTACTGGTACCTCTGATTCCTTACTCCCTACTTCTCATCTTTTCAACATTCCACCATGGCGACCGAAGCGATAGCGAATTTGACCTTACGGTCCAATTCTTTGAATAGCATTCGCACACCCACTTCTAGCTCTTCTAGCACTGCGAGCACTGGCAAGGACAGGTTGGTTATCGGGGTTGACTTTGGCACAACTTATAGTGGGTATGTGCAAAATGGCTAAGGAGTGCATGCAGGGCACATGGGGGACTCATCAGCTAACACACATTTACAACAGTGTTGCGGCAGTCTACAGTGGGACGCCAGATGATATAGAAGTGTATGTTCCTACCCCACCCCCTACTTTAGCATCTCCTCTACCAACCAAAAAAAACAAAAAAAACAAATACGCAAGGCTAAACTATTCTGAAAACATACAGAATCAAAACATGGCCCGGAGGCAACGGAATAACCTCCGACAAAGTCCCTACCGAGCTCTCTTACATACCTCTCCCCTCACGAACCCTGTCGGGGGCGGGCCTGCCACAACCCCCCTCACCCCCCGCGGGTGGGGTCAGCGACCCAGTAACGCACAAATGGGGATTCCAACCTTCGGCGAATAGCTCGCGTCTACGGTGTCTGAAGCTGTTCCTTGACCGCTCGCAGACGCTCCCGCCCTACATCTCGCCGCTGGAGACGGCGGGGATGCTGAGGGGTGTAGGGAAGACTATTATGGATGCTGTGACGGATTATCTCAGTGCGCTATACCTGCACACTATTGATACGCTGACGCGTAGGTATGGGGAGAGCTTCATGGCTAGCACGCCCTTGGAATGGGTGTTGACGGTTCCTGCGTGAGTCCTTTTTCCCATGATTCTGGAACTTGGAATGGCGAGGGCGGGTTCTGATGTCGGGGTTTGTTTCTTCTTGATGTAGGGTTTGGAGTGATGCTGCGAAGAATGCTACACGAAAAGCTGCGGAGGGTGCGGGTATGGGTGGGGTGGATGGGAAGGGGATTCGGCTTATCAGTGAGCCGGAGGCCGCGGCCGTATACACGCTTAAAGCCATCCAGCCGAATAGCTTGAGTGTCGGGGATAACTTTGTTGTTTGTGATGCTGGTGGTGGGACTGTGGTATGCTTCCCTTCCTTTCCTCCTCTTCACCTTGAACATTGCTAAAGCAGACAGGACTTGATATCGTATGAGATAACTTCGGTTTCCCCGTCACTGTTACTTTCAGAATCCTCGATTGGGACCGGTGGGTTGTGCGGAAGTGCGTTTTTGAATTATGCTTTCGAAGATCATTGCAGGAGGAGGTTGGGAGCTGAGATTTATGACCGGTTGAAGCCTAAGACGCGAAATATGGCGTTAAAATATTGGGACGAGTACGTCAAGCGGAACTTCAAAGATGAGGAACCGGAGGAGGAGGAAGATATTTCTGTTCCACTCCCCGGAGTAGCGGACGATGAAGAGAAGCGCATAGAGGGTGGGTTCTTTATGATGAGGAGGGAAGAAGTCAAAACGATATTCGAACCTGTGGTAAGCCAGGTGATAAAACTTGTAGACGAGCAAGTCGAAGGAATCCGGAGGAACGGCGGGAAGGTAGCGGTAAGTTCCCTCCCTCCATCAACTTATAAAGGACGGGGCGCGTGAGACTGAACAAGTTTTAGGGAATTGTGTTGGTGGGAGGTTTCGGGCAAAGCAACTACCTCTACAGCCGCCTAAAAGCTCGGTTCAACCCCTCCATGCGGAATCCTCCGCCATACTCCGAGATACCTGTTTCGGGCCATGGTGGAATCGAGGTTATGCAGCCGTTATATGCGTCGGTAGACCCATTCCTGCCTATTGATCATACATGCTGACGGTCAAATAGTTGGACAGCAGTGGTCCGTGGGGCGGTCATCCGCGGATTAGAAGGGTCGATGGTTGTCGCCCGGCAGGCCCGCTATCACTACGGGACTTCGTATGCCACAGTTTGGGAGGAATCGAAGCATCCTTTCCAGGACCGTTACTGGTCACCATTGTGGGAGCGGTGGATGGTGTCGGATCGTATGCAATGGCGTATGTTTTTCCTCCAGCTCAGCTTACTTGGGTTCCGTTGTTGTAGAGGGCTAACAATTCCTGTAGACATTGCTCGGGGAGAACCTGTGTCCGATAAAACCCCTATATCCTTCCACTACACTCGGAATTTCCGACCAGGGCAGAGTCTCAAGATTGAAGACGACCTTATCAGTTGCGAACATGAGGCAGCGCCGGCAAGCATGGCCGATGCGAACAAACATCTTGTGAAAACAGTTTGCACGCTGACGACTGACTTGTCGAGTGTGCCTAAATGTAAGCTTCTTAAAAACCCCGCACCCTTCATCCCCATACTGCACTTTCTTCGTCCTTTAAATCCTATCTCCCCGGCCAGGTTAACCTAGATAACTAACATCCTTACTCCGCACAATAGCAAAATTCACCCGCCTGACAACAAGCAAAGGCATCGAATTCGACAACCTGGACTTCACATTGGACCTGATCGTAGACTCGGCAAGTCTCGTGTTTGAGCTGAAGGTAGAAGGCGTGGCGTACGGGAGTGTAACGGCTAAGTTTCACTAATTGAATGATTCCGCTTTATCCTTATACTTATATCATCGTCGTTATCCTATTATACCAACCTACCTACCTTTGGTCAAAAAATGTTCGTAAAGTAGCGGGAGTTTATTTTGTTTTTGGGTTCTTATTTGTCAATTTTTTATTTCTATTTCCATCTCTCCGGGACATTGATAGCTGTGTAGCGGCACGGTATGTTTATGAATCGAACTCTCCCTTATTTCCTTTCGAAGGGGGGGTATAGTATCATATGGAAAAAGTGAAGAGACGATTGAAAGTAGGCTAGCGCTTACTATGAGTTAAATAGTAGGTGAATTGGAACAAGATGCGGGTGACTGCAACTCCTCCTGAAAACCCGTTGCTTGGGGCGCGGAGAGGTCGGTGATGGGCTGGTGGATGGTGGCGCGTGCTTTGTGGGGGAGGGGATTTTATGATAAGGTGTGGAGACTTCCGTGCGTTGGTGCCACACGATAGCTAGCCTAATGATCTACTGCGCGTCAGGGCTACAATACCGGTACTACAATTCCATACTGGATTTCTATATATTCATAATATTTTTATATTTTTATATTTTCTTTATAGCTATTGGTATTTGGGGTACGGAGGGAGGAAAGCTGCAAAAGACCGAGCGGCACTATTAATTGCAGGAATAAATATAATATGAAGCAAAAGCAAGGTATGCGCCTCACACGGTTGTGCAGGAGCACCGTATCATGCTGTGTTATCGTGCTTCCCCACCAAAACCAGCCATCGCAACCCGAACGCACGGCATCTCCCGCTTTTAAGCCCAACGATATCATAGGCGGGTTTAGGGGACATGCGGCTGACCCCTGTCCGCCTGCCTGCCTGCCTGCCTTCCTTCACTCACTTCAGCAACTAGCCCGACCTAAACCCTCGAAGGACTAAAACAAATTTCTTACTGTACCCCCCCCAGCACCGCACCGCAATGGAGAACGAGGGGAAGATGAAAGGACGGAAACAGAAGCGTGAAAGGAAGGAGAGGGAGAGGGACAGGGCAGAGGAGATGGAAGTAGTAGAGGGGGGGAGCGAGCATAGTGAGTGGCTTTTTTTTCCTTTTCTTGTTTAGTTCCGTCCGGTGGGGGAGGGGAGAGGCTAATGAATGGGTTTGGGGTGGGGTGCCTAGGTAGTGATGGGGAGAAGGAGAAGGATACGGGTGGTGGAGGTGGGGGAGGAGGGGAGGATGAGAAGAGGGAGGGCAAGGAGTCTAAAGAGAAGGAGAGGGAGAAGGAGAGGGATAGGGAAAAGGAGGAATCGGTACCTGCCGCTGCCCCTGCTGCTGCTCCCGCTACTCCCACCACTGTTGCGCTCGTATGATGCCCCCATTTCCCCACCACCACCACATTTTCCATCCTCCCTTCCATCCCGGTTCATATCGAGTTTTACGAAACGATACAACGGGACAGATTGGCTAACAAAGTGCCCATGGCATATATCAACAACAAGACACGGGACAAAAAGCCCCCCTCCCGTAGCAAGACTCGCATAAAGGACCTGGAATCCGTCGTCACGTCTCTGAGAGAGCAACGTCGAGAAATGATGGAAGACATAGAACTGTTCCTCCCCCTCTTTCCCCTTCCTCCCCCTCCCCCCGTTTTACCCCCTCCTTTCCCCCTGCCTCGCCATTCTCAAAATCATTGCACCACTGCCTCTTCGTTCGTTCCCCTATCTAACCGCACCCATGAATCCCACTACTATAGGTACAAACTCGACGTCGCCGGTTTCAAGAAGGATATTGCCCGCCGAGATGCCCTTTTAGCGGAACAAGCACACACACTAAAGTCGTACCCGGAGGAGATTGAAGCACTACGAGCTTCGCACTCGCGGCTGCTAGCTGAGATTAGCCGTTGCAGGACGGAGGCTAATGTTATCGTTGCCGAGAGGGATAAGGAGATACAGAGGCTGGAGAAGGTGGTCGGGGGACTGAAGCATAGTATCTCTACGAATACGAGGATTGAGGAGGCCGTCGGCGATGAGGTGTTCCGGGAAATGTGGAGTCGGATTGGATGGGAGGTTATGAATTGGTGTTTGGCGAATGGGGCTGCTAAGGGGGGAGTCATTAGTTCGTCGTCCCTTTGAATATATCTGTTTGGGGTAAATGTGAAAGTGAGGGCGAGGGTTAACAAGGGCAGATGTCGAGAGCTTGAGGGACGACGTCAGAAAAGAACTGCAAACCGGCATTCCAGAGTACGAGAGGTTAATACTTGGTGGACATAGAGTACATGTTGTGCAGGCGCTTCTGGCCAGGTTACTGATCCGAGAGATCTTCTCGGATTGGTGCTTTGGCATAACTGAGGAACAAAACTCCATACTTTGCGCACTGGAAAAGGAATTCACCAGAAGCTGTGCTCCTCCCCCCCCCCCCATCCCCCCCCCTTCACCACTACTAACTATTGCCAGCCCTCCAACCAGCAATAAATACCTGGCGCTCCAGCACTTCAATCCTCCTCCGTACCTCCCTCTTAACGACCCCCACAACCCTCACTAGTAAAATAACTTCCATAACCTCCACCATATTCTCTGGCATAATGCCCTTCTTCCCCGCTCCCCCACCACAAACCTCAAAGACCCTTCCAGGGATAGTAGAACAAACGATCCGCTTATCACTACACATGCAGACCCAGCGGGCGCAGCTCCGCATTTTCCCCTCCTTATTATCGTCATCCCCCCCCGCTGCCGCACAAGATCAGGATAATAGAGATGATGTAGACATAGATGGAGAGTTGATCTGGAACAACGAGGACATGGAGGAACTCAGTGGCGAGGATGAGTCGGAATTGGAAGGCGCGAAGGTACTTGTCGTGGCGTGGCCGGGAATTGAGAAATGGGGTGACGAGATGGGCGAGTGCTGCCATATCAGGAATTGTGTGGTTAGGGCTAGGGTCGTTTGCGATGTGAACTAGCGTGATACAGTAGGTAGCTGGTAGACAGTCGTTGGTAATGCGGTCATGATATATCATTCGTGTTTTGCAAAAAAAGGGGGGGGAGGGGAGAGGAGGGTGCTGGGGTCACTTATTATTATTTTTATTTGATTTCGGTTCGGTCAGGAGAGCTGGAGTGTCTTTTTTTACATATTTATTTATTTAAATTGGGGAATTTTGGGCTATAGCGCTCTGTCATAGAGATTGGAATGAATATATCACGCCGGGATCAGCACAGACTGGGGTTCAAGCACCACGGTATCATGCTTGGGGTGGTGGTGCGACACCGTTGGGATATCAGTGGTAAATCGTGTCGTTGTATTTGGGGTTGATACTAGTGTTTGTCGGGTACACTTTCGCTGTTATAATACAGAGGTGGTATCTAGCATAGTGCGGGACCCAAGCACGAATAGCATTTCCATAGCTTGCGGTGCTGTACGTGTGGATTGGGTGAGAAAATTAATATATTTTAGAAGTCTCGAGACAAGCTATATACACGAGTACAGCACAACACCACGCAAAAGGTAAGGTAATTAAAACCACGAAATTTGTTCAACCCGCAATTTCGTCGGCCGCTAAGTCCAAGCGTCTAATCCGTATTTGCATAGACGGGATAGGCGGGCGGGTGGGACCTGTAGGCCTCTTAGACTGCGCAATCCGCGGGGGCACCCGTATGCGGCCGGAGCGGGCAAGTGCGAAATATAGACCCCCGCCGTCGACTCCCCAATCCTCTGAGGTGGCAGCCGGAACGACCATTTCGCCGGTCCCCAGCGGCCCACTGCCCTGGGCACTTGCAATCGTTAATCCCACCCCTCCATCAAAACACGAACATTTGTCAGGCCGTCACCGATACCACCAGGCCAACAGACCAAAAAGAGAAGGAAAAGAAAGAAACAAAAAGAAACATATAAAAAGTTTATACAGGATTGGGCCGATAAGCCAAAGAGTGTGGGGGGGATAGTAACAATACTAATAATAATGGCAGATCCCAAGGCCTCGTTCTTGGATTCGAACCTAATCTGAAATCCGCCATCCTCAAACCCCAATATACCGAACGTTCCCAGCTCCAACCATGGAACCCTGCTGCAGCCACCGCTTCTGATCTTCACTCACCCAACTGGTCAGTCAATCAGATGAAATGCTCCTCGGAATACCTGAAAAACCCATCATCACCCCGAGTCCCAAATTCACCATTCAAATCCTCCTCTTCACCCCTATAAGCCCCCTCATCGCCAAAGCCTTTATACCCATCCTCGTCCTCGTCCTCCCTTTTATTCCGGCCCTCATCTCCTTCATCGTCGTCGTGGGAACCGCTCAATTGGCTCTCAATGACGGAAGCAGGGACATTGCCCGGCAGGGTCCGCATATCGATATGATACTCTCTCTGAATCCTATCCATCTCCCTGAATTCCCCCTTCATCCCCTCAATCTCCGCGAGCTCCTGCTCCCACTCACGCAGCTCTTTCGACGTGAAGCCGTCCACGACGGGCACGGCGGGAGTGTCCTTCTGTTGGAGTTCCCCCTCCACGCGCTCGAGGATTGCATCCCGTGTTTCGTCCCAGACGGAGGAGATGGGGGCGCGGTAGTACTTCTTGCACTTTTTGCTCTTCTTGCGCTTGATCTTGCACTTGAGGGCGTCGCGCACTTCCTTGTCGAGTTCCGTGACGGTTTGGACGCCCGCCTTTCGCAGTTCGTCCTTGACCAGGTCGCAGAGGGCGTGCTTGCCCGATTTGATCTTGCCCCCCACTTTGGCCTTGTGGATGTTCATGTTGCACATTGCCACGTAGCGCTCCAACCAGTCCGATAGGCGCTTCTTGAATTGGTTCGGGCAGTTCGTGTGCGTGTAGGTGTGCTGGGCTTTTGAATCCATGAATCCCACGTCTTTCCAGATTTGGCTCGTGTCTTCGCCCAGGCTGCCACAGTAGCAGGGGAGCGCCTTGATGGAGGCGTAGGGATTGATGTCGTTTCCTATCCAGTAACCCTTCGTCTGGGTGTTCCAATTTTTTGGAGCGAGGCATACCGGTACTGTGAAGACGCCAGGAGCGGAGGGGTTGAGGGCGTTTTTGCCGCTTGGGCCAGAGTTGATGAAGTCCGCTGAGCTATCACCGAGCTGGGCGTTTGCCTTTTTATCGATTTTAGAGAGGAAGGAGGAAGTTATGATTTCTTTTATGTCGATCTCCCACGGGGGGGCCGCCAACTCTTTCAGGCCGAACGGTTCCTCGTTGTGATGACCCATGATCAATGGGTGGTCATTCCAGTGGTAGAGGTAGCAAGCCACGTTCCCTATGCAAGCCTTTAGATTTTGAGGGCCCGAGTTGTCCAGCCTGCATTCTTTAACTTCAACTCCTCGGGAGTTCTTGTCTTTGAAGTGGAGCAAGTCCTGGGTGCAGGATATGTAGATCTTCTGGGACTTGAGGGCGGCGTTTATGGCTATGGAGATGACCACCTGAGTTATTCGCCTACATGATTGTTAGCATACTGTAACTTAAAGATGAGGAGGGGGTGTGAATTCACTTTTCGACTAGAGAACTAGTCCACCTCGCCATTGACCCCTCACTTATAGGAAGTAAGCTCCCCGCAGCCATCAAGTCAGCAATTTCACTATCACCTATTTTTTAAAAAAAGTTAGCACAATCACCGAGTGATGCCAGATGACTATAAATACCATTCGACCTGACACCCAGTGGACCAAAAATCCTCTCTGCAGTCTCCTTCAACCCCCTGCGAGCGAACCCCGAGGACTGCTGGATCACGTAATGTAAGTTCATTTCGTTTTGTTCCTTGCTAGGATCAGTCGCCTGCCACTTGGAAAACATCCTCCCAACGGTGTTGTCGATAACACCAGCTTGCCAGACAGGGAAGAACCCGTACAGCACTTTCTCCGTTTTCGCGACTCTCTGTTGCCAGCTCAAATTTCTCTTTCTCGCCTTTTCAGACTTGAAGTCTCCCTCGAGGACGGGGTGGAGGAGGGCCGTCAGGTCCATCTTAAAGTCATTGAAGGCGGTGCCACGGTCTCTGGAGTAGGGGATTTTGTCGACTGGGCCCAGAGATGTGATCCTGGGCCCGGAATCCTGGACTATTTGCTCTTCTTGATTGCTCTTGCCCTTCTGTTCTTTCTTCCCCTTCTTCCCCTTCTTCCCCTTCTTCCCCTTCTTCCCCTTTTTCGCCTCGTCCCCATTATCCTGAGGTTGCGGAGGCTCCGGAAGTTTCCTCTGGCTCAAGTATTCTTCATAAGTGAGCCTACGGATGGGGACATTCGGTACGTCTGGCAGGGGAGGACTGTGCTTCTTGCCCCTCCCGCCGACTTGGCGATCAGGATCCTCGTCGATTATCCTTTGAATGCCTTCACGGATGCGCTCTTCTTGGGTGTGATCAAACCCATTGCTACCGACCACGCCAATCCTGTAACGCGGAGGCATGTCGGAATCCAGCCAATCCAATGCATCTCCAGCCTTACGCAATGAGCTGGCACCCAGTTCTTTGAAATAGTCCCACGCAACCCGGACCGTGTCACCCCACATAGTGCCTGTTGAGGGTCCTGAGCGAGAGTGTTCGGCGACTCTCAAGTTTGCCGCCTCCTTACCTGCAGGGTTCACGTTAGTTAAGTTATTCAGAGGGAGGGCCTGCCCCCCCAGAACCAGAAATCAAGGTTAGGACTTACCAATGACTTTATTTCCGGGCCCAAATGTTCGGGTATGCGTTCCGCTATTCTCGCTCTGTAATCGAGCCCGCAGCTCATCGAACCTCGGATGGTCCGTGTCAAAACGGTAGCGATCGGGAACACCAATCTTGAGCGGTTCAACACCCATAATCTCATCAAACAGCTGATTCTTCTTCTGCCTTTCCCACTCTTTGTATTCCTCCATAGTCTCCGAATGGCTGCGTGATAGGGAAAATTTGCCCTTCTTGTCCTTCTTGCCCTTCTTGCCCTTCTTCGACTCGGACTCGGGCTCGGGCGCGGGGTCGTTGTTTTGGTACTCACTAGGCATCCTGTCGTGCGATATCTCGGCGAGGTGCTGCACAACCTGCCAAACGTGCGGACCCGTAAGGGGCCTGGAGTCGTCGACATAGTACAAGATATCCTCGGGGTGAATCCCCTCTTCCTGGAAGAATTCACTCATGTGCTCGTCCCTGAAAATTTCGGAAACCCTCATGGCGTTGTCACCCGCAAATAGTGCCCAGTCGCCTCCTTTTTTATAGTACTTGGAGATATCGAATGGAGCATAAGTACTGGATGGAGCCTCTTCCTTACCCTTACCTTTACTCGCCGGGTGCTTTGGGTTCTTCTGCATATCGTCTAACTTTTCCGTTATAACGCGAGTGAGTGTGGACCATGGGAGCATTGGAAGCATTGTTTGCAGAGCTGTTTGCGCTGCCCATAATGTGCCGTCCATCAATAGCTTGTAGGCTCGGGCTCGCATTTCTTCATCGGGGGTCGGGTGGGTGTAGAAGAAAGTCATTGCCATATGTCCTGCCAGAAGACCGGTAGTGGATTGCGCCGCTACTAAAGCATCCTATATTCCGCCAATCAAAGTCAATTTCCACCTCACCCAGTCACCAAATATCAATCAACTAAGAGGGGGAAGAACATACATGAACCACACTCAACGCAGAGATAAAGTGCGAAGAGGAAGCCAGCACAAAGTAAACCTGTCTCGCCAACCTCAAGTCCTCAACATGCGTCACGACCGTCAAGCACTGCACATTGCAGAGATGCTGGAACCCGATGGCACACTTGAAGTTCGTGTCGCCCAGGAAATCATACGCAATAGTGGAAATGACGCCGTGAAGATTCATGTACTTGCGGTTCTGATTCGCCGCCGTGTAATCCCGAAGCCACTCATCGGCCCCGCTGAGGAGGTAGTTCTCCTGAGTGAGGGCGAAGGGACGGGATTTGCAGATTTCGACATTTTCGATGGCGAGGCCGGAGACGTTGTGGTAGACAGGGTCCTGCACCCCCTTCTTGTAAGACGAGGGTTCAATTTCTGGCGGAGGGGAGCTCTGATCATAGGGCGTGTCGGCTGGCACGGTGGTGATTGTGGAGCGGGTTTCATTGAATAGATTATCGATTTCGTTGGCCGGGTCCAAGGAGGAATTTTCCACTCTTTCGGCATAGGTGGAAAGCAAGCTCCTATTGGCTTGAATCGATAGTAGGAGTATGTTTATCAAGAGGTATGCTCGGCATAACGCCCGTGGCCCGATGCCATGCCGGCCCATGCTCTCTTTGTTTTTTCTTCTGCCTTCTAATTTCTTTCTGTATTGAAGGAAGGGAGTGAGTTGCGGTAAGAAGTGGTAGAAAAGTTTTGTGGGGATATACCTGCAGGATGGTCCTATATATCTGGGTGTGGGAATCAGGCAGGACTGCTCTTCTCTTTATAGTATCTGGCCACCTGGCTTACCGTAAAAGTCCTCTAACGAGGAACCATAATCTAATTGTGAGGAAATGTGGAATTATGGTCTAGAGATGTTTGGCGAGGGAGGAGAAAGCAGTCCTCTCTGGCTCTTTGCTATTACGGACAAGCCACATAAACTCCATATGGCGGTAAGAGTTTTCGAGCAGTCCTGAAGCTTGATATTATTAGAACTTGCCACGAAATATGGGAGTTACTTCCGTTTGGAGCATATATAGTTTGGGGTCAAAAGTCCATCAATTGATCTAAAACCACTCTCCAAAGTTAGCCAGGGGTGTCAGAGACGCTCATAAACTCTCACTCGCTGCGCTTCCCCCTCATAATCTAGTCATGTAAATAGGCGTGATCAAACGCCCCCCACGGACCAGCACAATAGGAAGCCATAATAACCATACTGTGCCTTTGCCCACAGGGTTATTTTGAACCCGCGAAACTTTACACACTTGCCTCGGGGCCTGGTAAAGTCGAGGTGGTCACTCCCTGCGCCGACAAGATGCAATGGTGTTTAGTACGTAGATTCTTGTCGTATACTAACTTGGTGACGTCGTAAACTTCCTTATCGGGGCAAGCCTCGGGTCGTCGGCTGGGCAGGGTGCTTAGTTTGGCAACATGCTTGAAAAAAGGGTTGGGTCTAACCGAGCTCATGCTGATAACTATTTCTAGAAAGAGGATGCGCTAGCCTAGAAGCCCCTTTTGAGAGATGCTGAGTCGAATTCATATGTTGTCACTCGCGATGTCTGAAGGTTATCATGGCTGTTGGGGTCCGTATTCGGATAGTCCTCCTTCATGCCGAATCCAATCCAGGATGGGCTCGAGGGTACGGTCCTCACTCCGAGAGGTACGAACTCGATTGCCAACCACTCTGGATGTGTTTGGACACATGTCTGTATTACCATCTGTTATTTGTAGCTCCCGTGCTGATTGTCGCTTTGGTATTGAGTGGCTTGTTGCCGTCCTTCTCATCTGGTGGCTTTATCCTTGACATCGGGGCTCCAAAGCGATCCTCCTCTGTTTCGATAACTACGTGTATTATTGGGCAAGGGTTAGAAAGCAGTCCAACCCACCCACTCCTCAGCCACCAGAGCCTTACGGATCGCGCACACTCCACCCCCCCCCCCAGTCCTCGGTAGCTCACCAGAAACTCACCACCTATCGTACCACCATAAGCCTTATGCTAAACCACCCAACCCCCGACCGCAGATCTCCGACCGTGTCATATATAAAAACCGCGTTACTTAAGCGATACAATACCAAAACTAAGTGTTATACCTCCAACAACTATTCGTAGCGGGCAAGAAGTACCCGACACCAGGGAGGGATTCGCGGAATATAGGGAAAAAATAATAATCCGTGTTTATCCAAGCGCCCATACAGATTCACGACTCCCGTTTTCTGATATCATACTTCTTGCCTGCTACCAGTAAGCCCTGTTCGCTCGCATTAACGGGACGGCCCATGGCACGATCCAACATTCCGTTGGTTCAAACCCCCCCCCCCCCCCCAAGTTTTCGCAGTGTTTTCAATGGCGATACGGCATCTTATCTCAATGCGGCGAAATCCCCATGTCCGATGTGGAGATTGGGTAATTTTATTTTTACAAAGGCTTGAGTTAGCCGCTAAGACATATATGCTGTGCATGCTTGAGATGGTATATCATGGATATCTATCAGCTTTATCAAGCCATTTCACGCTCTGGACATGCAGCTGTGTGACTTCACAGGGCACAAGTTACAACAACTGTGGGAGTACGGATGGCACTGTTAGCGACGAGTGCGACAGCATGACCGGTGAAACCGTGTTTGTTATGGAGCAGGGGTTTGCGCGTTTCAGCGAGGATATGGCAATATGTAACGATGGCAGTTCTCGAATAGGTTTATTTACAACAATAGACTCGGGACCCTAGATCTTATCGAGCACGGGCACAACCCACATAATATTATAGACATAGCCCCAGGGAATGCAGGTCTTAATAAGTGTAGCGGAATTCTAAATTTCTGTAGGAAAAAGTTAGATTTTTGCTCGGTAGTCCCGGTAGACGGGGTAAGGGAGGTCATACTCCCTATCAGTCAAATCCATGAACTCCTGGTTCTCTTGGTGTTGGTAACTATCTCCCAACTCGCGCATCTTCTTGTCACGGGCAGCATTACTACGAGTGTAGTGGAAGCGGAGGCCAACCAGTAAAGCAGCAGAAATACACCAGGAAACTAAGCTCTACTGACCAGTTAGTGGTATTTTTACGGGGGGTTCTACACAAGTGCATACTCACTATCGTCTTAGCCTTGATATACATAGGTCCATCCTTAAGGTTGACAGTGTGGGGCCCAATCAAATTCCCAATGCAGTACGCAACGACTGAGGCGTCAGTTAAGCCAAAGCTTCAAAATTAAGGGGTACTCACAGACAATAGCATTGACGGTAGTCTTCTTAGTGTATCCAGCAACATTACTAGAAATGCAACTAATAAGCAGAACGAAAGATGCAGCGGAAGTACTGATAATGTAATAAGCACCAAGGTTTCCGTTCAAGTTGCTTCTTGGAAGAGCAACGGCGAGTGAGAACCCAAGAAGAGCGATGAGCATAGCAACGGTGGCCCAAATCATGCGATTTTGGTACCTCCCGGCCAACCATCCAAAAAGAAGGCAAGAAACGGTTTGAACTTTAGAAGAAGGGATAAGCTTTTAAGGTTCAGATTTAGAAGTATTATTTGGGTTTTTACCTGCCCCGCTGGGTGCGCCATAGAGAAGTGACTTCTCGGGGGTCAGCCCGAACCCCTTTAGGATAATGTTCTTGAAATTGGTCAGGAAACCGTTAGGCTTTGGTTTCGTTAGTAGTCAATTTATGTAAAATATCTCCTAGGCAAAAGTAGCCAAAACTCACAATTGCAGAGATGATGACAAAGAGAGCGATGTAGTAAGTTTGTGGATCAGTAAATGCCTCGATAAATTGGTGCTTCTTAAACTTCTTGCTTCCGACACCCTGGTTGTTCCCTCTCAACCTCTCAATTGCCATAATCCTTTCCTCTTCGTTCAAGAACCAAGCAGTAGCGGGGGAATCCGGAACCATGAATAAGAAGAGAATTCCAGCAAGGACAGTAAAACTATCGAGGAACCTTAGCAGGGGTCTCAATCACGTGCCAAGAACACCAACATACCCTCCAGTAGCGAGGAACAGCAATTGCCACCCTCCAAGCGCGGTATACCCATGCTTCTCAATTCCCCGAACCATAGCATACGAGCAGACGGAACCAACTATTTGAGCAACCCCGTTCCAGCAGAACCACATACTCGTGCGGAAAGCTTGCTCTCGAACACGCCACCATTGAGAGACAAAGAGAAGGAAGCCAGGTGATATGGATGCCTCGAATATGCCGAGTAAAACTCTTAATGTGGCGAGCCCAGCAAAGTTTGAGCAGGCAGCCTTTTTGTCACCCCACCATCAGCCATCCACCTTACCGTATCCACTTCGAAATTTGCGGGGGAAACTCACATGCAACATAAGAATACCACCCCATACCAGAATGTTGAAGCCGGTGAACTTGGCCAAGGGAAGTTTTTGCATGAGATCTGGTTTCAGGAATGTTAAAGAAGGCCCAAAGTGATATTTGGTGATCGGGCGTACAATTTGCGGGGTACTCCTACAAAGAAGTTAGCCCGGCGCTCTCCTATTCGGGGTAATATTGAAGCCTATGGAGGATATCACTTACCCAGAACAGATAACCAAAATAGAAAACGCTCCCTAGTTCCAATTAGAGCTGCACCTCCACACTCTAAAAATAGGGCGAAAACAAGAAAGATACCGAGCCAATTGAAGTTGTCACCCTTCAGATTCGTGTCCTTCATGATGCCCATCACCCTGTACTACTGTTAGAATTCACCCGGTTTACTTCAGCTGTCTCCAGACATCCGCTCAATTCGCAGGACCTACGCAGCATATGAGATCGTTGTTTTGTCCAAGAATTGCAACCCATAGAGCAAGGAAAAGATCGGGATCAAATGTAAATCTATTTCATAGTTTAATGTTAGTTGAACACCTGGGCGCCACCAGGCTTGTAGAAACCGGAGTCATACCGATTTTCCAAAGCAATGCCCGCTCCTTCTCCGGAGTGAGGGTAAATTTTTCCGACCCGTCTAGGGCTTTTAGAGCTTCATCAAGGCCGGCAGAGGATGGTAGGCTATCGGAGTCACGGTTCCACTCCGAAACGGGTTTCACTAAGTTTGCTGTTGAGATACCTTTGTCCGTCATCTTGTGCAGGTTGCTTCACAAACGATGATTGACCCTTTCCTCTTCTCTAGAGGGAACTCTAGAACCGAAACGGGCAGGCACAGACACGAGCCCAAGCAAGAACCGGGGCGAGAGCAAGGGCAAAAAACGTAAGAACAATTTTTTAAGGGAAAGAAAAAAAGTGAGGGGGGCAGATTCTCGTTTATTGTAGAATGAGTCGGGTGGGAGCAGGATAAAAACCTCGTGGTTCCCTTGCAGATGCGGAAATTTATAGGGATGCGAAGTATGCTGGGGGGGGGGAAGGGATTGTAAGGGGGGTGGTTCATAGAATGGAGTGGTTTTCTTCCTTTCCCGGAGTCTCCGCAAGAGAAAACAGTTTAAACTACATGGGGTTCACGGTGTCTGTTTCCGTTGTGTTTGAGCAGTAGATAGGTAGCAAGCTCTGCTGATCGAGAGACTTCTCCGTCGCATTGACTGTTTACAAGCAAGGGATGGGTGCGGTGCGTATAGTAGTTGTAAATTGTTTTAGAACTCTGGTGTAGTACAACTGCCGTTTAGGCAAAGGAAGAGAGAAACAGGCAGAATTATTATTTTTGGAGAGTTAGATAGAAATTAGACACTTGCGGGGAAATTCAAGAATCAATTTGAACGAGATTACGAGTTCCCCCCCAGAGTAGTCTGGTTAATCTTCGCCGGTGCCGGTATAAGTATGCAATCTCACAGAACAAAGTATATTCTCACAAACGCATTCCTAAGAAAAAATATCCCATTCCAAACCAGCGGTACCAAGTCATTGCTCTCTCTCAATGTTCAAGTACAGTACTGTACTGTGCAGTACTCAAGCATATTTTGTCTCAGCCGACTGCTCAAAGGGAACCTTTCGGCAATCGGTCAGAGCTTATACTGGGACAACCAGGGATAAACCGATCTATCAACTCGTGTCGGATATTTCACCTTACCTACAGTAGAGTGCAAAAAATGATGCGGCCCCAACCCATGAATTTCTTTGTGGCCGAAATTGCTTGCTATAGAATATTTCTTGAAGGGTCGGTTAGAGACTCGCGGGAATACCCACAACCTCCCCTAAAGTTTTACCGTGATTACCATATCATTTCGAGCAGGTCAGTACCTCTAACAGTTTACAACTCACTACCCCTCAAACCCCAGTTGGCCAAGACTATTTCTCCAGGCATAGCTTTGGGGAGCGAACCTACAGGCACAATACAGCCTACAGGATGTGGGGGAACACCGTCAGCCCCAAACTAGATGCTGCTCTCCACAGCCAGGATACCTCCCCGCCCATGGCGGAGACGAAAAAAAGCAAAATGAAATCTCAATTGGATGGATAGGATAGGGTATGGAAACGAAAGATGGTGTGATGTTCTATGCAGACATCTGCAATCACCTTGAGAAGAAAGAAGAAAGAAGAAAGAAGAAAAGAATTATCTATTTATTGATTTCTGTTTCGCCTTCCCTCACTGACCTCATCTCTCACACAGTCTGCCCTTATATCACCCGGCCAGCAAGATTTTCGGACAGTTAGGAGGAGAGGAACCAAAGGCTAGCAGGCCAGGCATAACTAGGTCATTCTCTGCTGCTATCATACATATTCCCCAATTGTGGGTAAAAAAGAGGTGTTGAGAGTCGGATAAACTTCATATTTAAGTGAAGGAGGCGCAGAGAACGCATTACCTTTTTTTTGCTTTCTTTTTGCGATTTGATGTATACTTCCTCCCCCCCCTCCCTTACTTGCCTCCTTCCTTCTCTTCCTTACATACCTTAAAACTAAGACCGAGCCGCCGCTGATATTGAACAGAGTTGTGTCTTCGTCAGAGTTTTAAACACCACACGATACTACGCGAAGAGGTGAGGATAGCTTTCGGAAAGTGAAGGGAGAGAGAGAAGGAGAGAAAAAGGAGAGGAAAGTGGGCCAGAAATCGAAATAGATATTGCAAAGATGACTGTCACTCCGGAGGGAATGATAGGAATCCTTTGGTTCTTCATTGTTTTCGATGCCATATTCCTAGCTATTCGGTTGTACCTGATCATCACACGACCTCGTGTGACCGTCGCAGCTTTCGCCAGTGAAGCTTGTGTTTTCGCGGCCTTCCTGCTATTCTCATTGGAGACGTCGTCGACAACAGTGTACCAGGCGATGCGAATCAAGTATCGCAATGACCCTACGATACCAATATCACTGGGCATGCCCAAAGAAACATTGATTCTGATGTTTAAGGTAAGTAATTGCAATTATATCTCTCTTTAGGTTTCCCAGGCCCGGCCCGCGCTTACCGTTATTTTGTGTCCACCATTGTTATTTTCTTCAATCCAAATACTGTACCAAACTAATTTTTTTATATATTAGTTCCAACTAGCGGAGGTTGAGATGTACATTACTGGAGTATGGCTCGTGAAAGGCTCTTTCCTAGCATTGTACTTTGACATATTCCGTTCTCTACCACCCAAAATCAGGAGGATGCTTCAGCTCACGACAATTTACACTGCCTTGAGTTGGTTTGCAAATTTCTTATTACCCCTGGTCTACTGTCGCCCCCTGAGCCTTGTGTGGTAAGTGCCATTCCGCAATCTTCACCACAGTAGCAAATACAAGGCATTTGGACTAATTTTGTATCCAAAGGTCAATTGAGCACCATTGTACTTCCTTCCGTTCAACACTCGGAACAACATTTCCGATGGTCACAAATGTAACTACCGATTTACTGAGTATGTCTCCGCTATAGAAATATGGTATCAGGAACAGCGCACTGACGAGAAAAAAACGAATCGAAGTCATGGTAATTCCAATCTTGGTACTGAGGACCCTGAACCTCCGAAGGTCGGAAATTTTTGCAATAGCCTTCCTACTATCACTCGGCTGCCTCACCGTAATCGCAGCACTCCTCAGATTCGCCTATGTCACAAAGCGGAACGCTTTGGGCAAGAGCGGGAGTCCAAACTTAGTAACGTAATACAAACCCCTCCCCTGCATCCTCGGTCCTATCCTTCACCCCTCGCCCGAATACAAGAAGGAAAAACCTTGATATTAACCCACCACCGCAACCAACAGCCAAGCTCAAATCTGGTCCTACGCGGAAGTTTGTATGGCTATTTTCGCAGCATGCCTACCCGCTGGGCGCGTTGTCCTCGCCCGCCGCAGAGTGCGTAGCACCACCGGGGGTAGCTCCAGCCGCGGACATAGCAGCTTCTCTAGAAAGATGGGCAGGAGCAAACAGGAGCGCTTGCCGGAGCATGAAAACTCGCCTGACGGACTTGCTGTTTTCAAGACGACGAGTTTTGGCGTCGAGAGTACAGCCGAGTTGACTGGAGGGCAGGCGGGTTCTGGAGGCAGATTTTGGCATGGGAAGCGTGCGCCGCCAGAGCATGAACCTGTGGAGCTGGGGCCAGTCTGATCCCAATCGCGGACGGGTTTTGTGTCTGTTTTTTCTTTCTTTTTTTCTTTCTTTTTTGAGGGGGGGGGGGTCTAGCTTGGGCCCGTTGGACCCCATGTTTTGTCCTGCCACGCTGGGTAGGGGGGCGGGAGCTCGGTAACAGGGGCAATATGGGGCGTTTGGTTAGGAGAAGGGATAGAGGTAGATAGGATGGAGGCATATTATTGGATGGTCAAGAGCCTGGGAAGCTATTCACAATGGTAATGATGGTATGAGGAACCCACAAGGCCCGGAGCTCTTGTTCTCCAGGGTGGCCCGGTCCACACAGCACAGGTCTAGCCAACGGAGAGTTATAATGGAAAGGCTGGGTGTGATCACTGTGATGGAAGGGTGCCCTCTGAAAGAAAGAAAAACTTAAGAGTCTGATAATGAAACCTATAACACGAACCTCTGCTGCTGGCCGGACGAAAATTAAGTTCCGTCCCTGACTGGCCGATCCCACCCTCTTTCTTGTGCAGATCTTCCCTTTTTCCTTCTGATTTTTAAGGAATGGCTCCTGTTCGGCTTGGAGACCTCGCCACATGCATGGCATTGCATACTTATAGACCCGATATTAGTTTTTTTGTAAAAGGGGTCTGGAGGTCTGCGATTTGGCGGGAGCCTTGCTTCCGTTGGCGGTTTACATTTTACTGTACAGCACCTGGTTAATTAGTAGGGTTTCGATTAAACAATGATACAAGGGAACTATTCATGAGCACTTCCCAGTACCCATAAGTTTACTATTTAGGGAGAGAAGACCAAGCCAAGACAGCAGTCAAACCAGATCACTTATCCCATACGAGCTTAGGGTTAGCATGAGCCTTCACACTGAGGTACTAGTACTCGAGCGGTAGTTTGTTGCTCCATGAAAAACAAGGGGTACAATGATATGTCTGAAATACCATGACATACCATGACGGGGAGCATAAACTTAGACTCGCTGTCTTAGATATAATAATTTTATCAATCTACTAGTACTGCCGGTATCGAATTCGAAAAGTCCGTCAGTGCTTGAACTTTTCTCGAAGGATTGTTTTTTTCCTGCCTCCAACGCAATTTCCCACAACCCATTTCACTACTTTTAGCCATAAACTTTACCTTTCTCAGTTGGAGGGCCAATCTAAATCCTTGCCGCAGCGTCTGAAAAAAAAAAAGAGATTGAGAGAGTTGAAGAGCCGACAAACTAGCGACTCTTCCGAAATCCATAACAATGTGCCGTGCGTTAGCGAGCTCACAGTACCTACGAGTAGTTTCTCCGATAATCGAAGTCGTAGACCCTGCATCGAGCCTCCCTGTCCGCTTGATGCGCCTGCCCTCCCTGTCAATTATCATTGGAGGATATTGCAGGACATTGCAGGAAGCAAAGTTGAAGCTTCCCTCTACTACAAATACTAAAGTCAGGCGACATATTTGATTTTTAGTGGTGCGTTTGTATGGTACACAAGAAATTATGCTTTTCGAAGGACTGTAACACAGCAAAAAGTTATTCAACCACGACCTTTTTTTTTTTTTGCCCAGGGAAGGTTTGGGGAACTCATGGTTAGAAACGAAACTGGGACCAGGAGCGAGCCATTTTGGTAATATAGCGTGCAGTGCGGTGTATACTCCGGTTTTCGATCTAGTTTGCTTGTAGGAACTATGAGCGGGGGTGATGCGTCGGCTATGATACTTGATAGATTAAGGGCCTGTTTGGATGACCGGAGATTGAGATTGACGGCCAAACAGTCAACTAGGTTGGGATCTCATAGGTTATTTTTTTTTGGCGGTGCTTGATAAAACATTACGGGTATTATTTGTAGAAACTTAGTAACATCGAAGGCTTAAAGCGGAATGCCCCGTGCCGAACCGAAAGGTTAAATCCCGTCGAAGAGTGCAGTGTCTGGTGTTGCACTCGCTGCTCGCTTTTGGTACGGTACGAGTACCGTACAATCTCTGGTCCAGATTGCGGGGGATGTGACAGGGATTACAACCTTAGATGGATGGACATCCGAACACCCCAGATATTGAGATTCTCGGAGATTGCCAAAAAAAAACCGTTTTGCGTTACAACGGTCAACAATCTCTCAAATGCCGGCAGTCGAGTACCGTACTATGCCGGCATTTTGACACCCAAACAGGCCCTAAACTCTTACAGAATAGTAACGTGATGGAAGGACACCCCAGGCTAAAGTGTGACACTGAATAATACTAGTGCGATACTAACGAACACTACAGTATACGCTACCTAACTTACCAGGTGTTAAGGATTCACAGTCAGTGACTGCAGAAAATTTTAGTTCAAAGACCACCATACAAGTCGATTCAGTACTGGACAGCCACATCCTGATATCCCAGGTCTCAATAATCCGGACACCTCGCTCTCTTGTACGAACCTCTAAGAGTTCTAAATTTCTTTATACCAAAACCTGAACTGTTCCCCCGGATCACCAGCTGCACTAGACAGATTCTTTAGATTTTGGCCGTCCGGGATAGTGGGGTACGACAGCACCACTCGTACTAACTGCCTTTTTAGCCCCTACTGTACGCATTTGACAGCCTTTGCCGCCTTGGCGGTTTCGGCATAGCCCATAACAGAACCAAAACTGTAAGAGAAAACAAACGGCCAACCGTGAGTTCGCCTGCTGTAAGAACTGGAATAATTGAGGGAGTTGGAGTTACCCCCAGTAAGGTTTGTTGGATTCTTCTTTTTATTTATCCAGCTCAGGGCTGGAAGAGAGCCCTTCCGCTGTGATTTCTCCCCTAATCCAAAGGGGGATATTCTGGACCTCTTGGCGTCATTCTCAATTATTCTAGTTTTTGCTGTATTTGGAATTTTGGATATTGTAATAAGCGTGCAAAAGTTTGAAAGAGGGGGCCGTAGTTTTAGAGCTTGTATGAGATTCCTATGATACCTCGAAATTAGTACCTTTTTATGAGTTTCTATATGAGTTCTAGCTAGTTAAGCTGAATTTCCAAGCTGCTCTACACAAGTTAACCCATAGTAGGAGATTATCAGGCCCCTCAACGGTGTGAGAGGTAAACAGATTGCTCCGGGTCTTGGGATCGGCATGGTATGTATACAGCTGGAGAGATGCTAGGTGATAGCTGACCGTTAGAACAGGCAGGGTAGGCTAGAGCCTAAGGTAATTGAATATACTGTACAACATTATCTGGTTTTATTCGCATGCGACTAGTACGTTGAAAATTAGAGTTCTTTATAATCTGTCTCAAATTCGCAATAAAAAGCCTTCCCCCAGCCCTTTACGGCCAAAACCAGGCTTATTTTGGACTCTTCCTGACTATATTGAATGTTCTGTTTCAGCCCTTACTTATTTCAACTTACCAGCAACAAGCGAATTGGACCAGATAATGCAGTACTAGCAGAGACATATCAAGAAGGCTCATACCGTAGTGAACCGGTTATGTTAAAGCATACTAGACGTTCACAAAGTTTGATTAACAAAGATTTGAGAGCAATACTAGTACTGTAGGGTACTTACAAGATATCTTGTCCCTCACCTGAAGATCTAATGCTTGGAAGAAGTGACAAGGGATCCTAGAGTGCTGAGTAAAAGGTTTAGTTAAGCTAATTTATTTTCTCATCTTTTCTACTCAACTTGAATACGGTAATAGATGTTTGCACCTTATCCATATTGAGCCAAAAGTATTCCACTCCGTAAACTCACTAAATGTCTTATATTATGAAGTAAGAAATAAGAATAATTCTTACTGGAAACTGTAATTTTCTATGAGGTTTGATTGCATAGCATTTGTATACTCTCAAGTTGACTGAGCTAAAACCTATTGCAAATATGCTATACCTAACACTATATGAATGTATCTTTTATATAAAGCCTACACAAAATTGAAACTATGACTTACCTACTGACTAAATATTACTCAACCACTTTTGTTAATAGTTTCTTAATACAAAAGAATTGTCAGAGGATAAATTTACATAATTTTCCTACCCCCTTTAGTCCCCAATATATTTTTATTTATACTGAAAATGCTCGACAAACCTCTCTAAAGTAACATACTTTTAGTGCAAACTAGGGTGGCGCCAAGATCTCCCGTCTACTATCATAGTTGTATACTGTAGTCCTCAATGGCCCCTCCACAGTAAGCAAAGCTTGGTGCCTGTAATTGGAGTGTAGCTTCCACATGCACAGTGCCTGCACACCAGGCCTGTAGGCTGTCCCAAGCGTTATCCCATACAATATCTTTTCTCGTATCGCCTTAGCCTGTCCTCCTTCCACTTGATTGTTACATCGCTTAGTGAGGAAGTATCTTGCTTGACCAGCATACTTGGGTGGGTGTATGAGATACACATGGTACGATTTTTCAATCATGATGACTATTGCTTCAATCAAATTTAAGAGAGTGCAGCCAAAAATCAGTAAAGAGGATTCAAGTTGTTTCCCGTCGACTATCTTTTGGCTAGTCTCGGATAGTAAAGTCTGCAGCAAGCGCGCTAATCCTAGTTTGGGGGGATACTGTACATTCGAGGATTATGGTTCGTTGGAAATTAGTAGTTGCTAGGATGCTAACGCACTTGACAATTGAAAAAGCCGTATGGATACGCGTGTTCATTATCCGGAACAGCTAGCTGCTCACTAACCCGGGGTAAGCTTGCTTGGCTGCGGAGTTTACCGTTCCTGCGTGCCCAAGGGATCTTGAGCCATATCCAAAGTCCGATGAAAGATGTGTACTAGAGGCCCCCAATTCAGTAACGATTTAGACATACTAACATCCCAGAGTAGCAAGCAAGAAGTGCAGTGCACTAACACCCCGCTATCCCGGATCGCGCCGAACCGGATACCCCGCTGTGCCGGAAACACTCTTTAACCTCTCCACGTTAAGCCGGAAAAGGGGATTCCCGGATTCGTACAAGATTTTGGAAAATCTTACCCCCTGTTACTATAACTGTAGAATATTTGCCTGTTGACCAGGATACTGTGGCCACTGTCAGTAAAGCTAAACTAAAAAAGGAAAACGCACATGGCCCCAGACGACAATGCAGATAAGGGAACCAGAATAAGGAGGGAGCCGAGGAGGGGACTTGGGCCTGGAGGCGGGATATATTGGTGATTCTAGTGCGGATGAAGAACATTCAACCTGTGTACCAACCGAATGGACAGCCAAAAGTGTCAACAGCGCCTATGAGAGTTAAGATAGGGCCTTTCACAAGAAGCAGAATAAACCCTTACTCTTCTCTAAATAAAACAAACACTGCCTCCGTTGTTCCGGATACCCCGTTCCCGGAAGAAATCCATGAAAGCTGGCCATTCGGGATAACGGGGTGCGAGTGTATCCCTGTTTTTGGATACTTCTTGCCTACTATCGTATGAGTGAGGGAGGGCAGCTAGAGTCAGCTTTACCCAGTTTCCCCAACATCTACTACTTGTACCTTTCAAATGTTGAAGCGCGGTTAGCAGAGTGGTGTACTAGACACCTGCTATATCCACTACTCGGTATGTACGAGTGCTTCCGCAAGGGGACGGAGCCCCAACTGCAAATGTATATTACGAGAAGTTTATAAATTAACCATAGTTTACAGCAGACACTACACCCCCATCCTCAGAGGAATTTTGCTAATAAAGAGGTTAGCGGGGTGATGGGAAAAAAACTCTAGCTTGGTCCTGTGTAGGGGAGGACTTTTGAAGGGCCATGTATTGCAGATGGGGGGCCGATGCCTGCGAGTCCCTAAGATGCTTGTAACAGTATGTTCTGGTAGTCGTTTTTTACACTCTCCGCCCGCCTACTAAGTTACCCCTCACTATTCGTATACACATGCCTATCCTCCCTGCGGCAAGAAGATGCTCGGCCATCTGCAACCTCTAGACTCGGCTCTGACACTCAGCGACTATTATAGGAGATAGGGTTTGCTCTTTGTTGTGATTTTTATTTTATAATATTTTACGCATTGGATTCCAGTAGAAGTGAATCAAGACCTCCTTGCTTGAGCTAGACAGGGAACGCGCATATCTACTTTTAACCAAAGAGACAAGCTATCAGACAAGCGCCGGAGAATACCTACTAAACGGTCGCGGCGACCGATGTTGGGAACGCGGTTGTGTGTCCGGAGAGCAAGTGCGTAATATAAGTTGAAAGCAGGAAGGAAAGAAAAGAAACAAAAAGATAGGAATTTTTTGCGACTCAAACCTTAGCTCTTGAGAGTGCATTCCCACACCCCAGGACAGGAACGATAAACCGCTGGTGTCAGAGCACATCACTTTAGCATAGAACAGTAACAGTGAATACCGCCTTCTATACCAGGAAAACCTATCAAATCTAAGCACGACCACACCGAATCCTCCCCCTTCGATAACCCCACTTCAATTCCTCAAATCGTGCTCTGGAATACCCCTACAAAAGCTCAGGTATAATACACAAGTTCACCTCAACCGGATCGAACTAGAGGAATCAGCCCTAAAAGCTGCGAATCAAGATACACAAACCCCGAACCCTTCCACCGGTAGAAGGGTGCCTACTACAAGTGCGTAGGTCGTGCTGAAAGCTTAGTCAGCGAAGACTAAGCGAGCTCAGACGACACCCCCCCAACCTAGAGCCATTGTTTACGATACAGAGTGCTCGAGTACTAAGTGTGTTCTTGTTTCTTTGATACTAAAATAATATTTTATGTTTAATTCTTCTCTTTTTTCTACCATTGCAATACCATTATCCGCCTTTTGCTGAATACCCGTTGAATGCATAAAGTTAGACGTGTACGAGTATCGGTATTCCGCAATCACCGAGACTTATGTCTGATGACTGTACGATACTTCCTCCATCCTCGAGGAGGACTTCGTGGTTACCCGCCACGCCCGCGGTCTGAAAACAGAATTCCGGGCCCATTTTTTCGGCAAAGGAAGGGAAGGAGGAAGTAACATTGGGGTGAATACCGAGTGCGATGCCTTGCCCGGGTTGGATAACCATGCCTGCAGGCATAGCGACTTTCCTCTCCACCTGCTCCCAAGCTGCAGGAATCACCTGTGTATTATTGGCGCGGTATGGTATAGACCTAATAGCGACCGCAGGAGTCGCAACCGTTATCTCACTCGCCTTCGCACTCAATCACTTCGCACTCTCCCCAGGACTGTCGCGCCCCTAGGAACATCCGCGGAGGAGCTGGCAACAGGAAAATCACCATGGCCCAAAACCGCGTACACGACAACATCGATGCCTGCCTAATGACGCACCCGTCCAGTCACTCTCGAGCCTACCTCCGCTTGGTCGTAGAACCAACGGATCTATCCATAGCCTGCCAGCGCCGCAAAGCCTACTCTGGAGTCGCGCGCCGAGATGGGGTTAACTCGCTCGACGAGATCACGCGTATCTAGGGTTTTGTTGCTAATGAGGCAGGAGCTCGTGCCCACCGACCGTGTTAGTGGTGCAATCCCAGACGGGGGAGCCGTGGATAATGTCTGTCTGGATTTTTCGAAGGGGAGTTCCTGTATTCGGGCAGAGAGCGTGGCGAGATCGGAGACTGTTAAGGAGAAGGCTCTAGCCTGTGCAAGGAGGGCGGTCAGGGTTACGGGGTGTGTTGATGGTGGGTTGTTGTATACTGATGCTAGGGCTGATCCCGTGATTGGCTGAAGGTTGCGGGGCGCCCGGAGATATTCGGACGCTCGTTGCTAGTGGGAAGGGTGGACAGAAGTGGAGCGTTTTGGAAGTGGGACTGATATGGGGAACGCTTCCTGTGCTGTGAGTTTTCCAATAGTCTTCATTTTGGTGGTTGAGGAGGCCTGATAGAGGGTTGTACAGCAGGTTCTATCTATGCATCCTACTCTTGACATCAGGTGCAAAGAAGGCTGTCATACAGATGCGTTTTCTGAAGCTGCCGGGACAGCTCACGCTTTTGAACAGCGTCTGATAGGTGCTAAAGGAGTGGCTCCTTCGGCCATTGGTACCATGCTTGATGAAGTATATGGTAATATGAAGAGAGGGTTTGAGAACATAGAAAATGATATTGGTGATTGCAAGGCTAACTTTGGGAGTGGTACTCCGAGCGCCTGGTAGTGACCAATAGACCCAAGTCGTCGATGCTGCGGAGGGATTCAGTCGCTCTTCATAGTTTATGACTCGTCCATATATAAAATAGGTGCCGATGTTAATATTAGTATCATACTTTGTGGACACGCCCATTTCACGAAAATTGGCAGGGTGTGGTCTAGCTAGCTATATAAGTTTTTTAGAATCTGATATGCTATTCCGCATCCCATGTTGCCTCGCATAACTCCTAAGATTTACTGCTAAATATGCTATAGAAGCACAATAGTCGAGGAAAAATACTTTCTCTTTCCCTTCGCTCGTACTGTACTTGTAGCTCCTACTGCGCTCACCGCGCCGCTTCCGCTATCCCGCTAATTACGAAGCTCGCTGTGGGTTCATACGGTAGCCTAGAGTCAGATTCTACCACAAGAGTAGCACTGATTGACTCCAAAGCCTTAGTGATGAAGGCTGAGGCTCCAACACCCCAGGCCCCTACACCGCAGGACTCCTAACCCCCCCACCCCACGTGATGTATCTCCTAATGATAACTCATGTTGAGGCGGAATTGAACACCACTTGGGCTCCGGCTAATTGCACTTGATAAATCGGTTCTTGGCATCTTAACCACTGCATTAACTGGTTTTTCACTGAACGTTGTTATGGGGAGAGACACTTATGCCGGTGGAAGAGCGCTTCTTGTTAAATCCTTGTTACACTTTCTCTAGAGCGAAGATAAATGTATATCTTATATATGATACTCTACAAATCTCATTTAGCATACATTGTTGAGAGTTTAAAGTCCGTTCTGGTGCACCAAAGCCCCCCGCTAATTACCACCCTCTCCAATAACCCACTCCCGAAATTCCGATTAACAGTTCATGTTCCCATTCCCCTCCCCCGGGGGCTCGAGCAATCATCACTTTGCCCCTTTTCTCTTTCCCCATCCCACATTACATTGCAAACGTTGGATTGCCGAAATCTGGGGTACGAGCACACCATCCCACCCACCCTGCCGTTCCAGAGGACTTGGAAGAGGAAGATTGCTCAGGGTGTAGTGCCCAGGGCGGTGGTGTTACGAAAAGAACAAGGGAGGCAAAATTGGGCGTCTGCTATTTGGTGAAAAACTGTCATCGTGACCCCGGTGAATTAGTGCTCTGTATTTACCAGATAGTGGATCTGGTGTTAAGTCGAGGCTTTTGCTGGAAAGAAGACAGGTATCCGGGCATTTAAGGATCGGCTAGAGTGGTGAGTATCGGAATTAGTGGGGCAGGAGGTGACACTGTATGGGCGCCATCGTGTCCATGTTAGTAGCGGCCGAGTACCTGATAGATACAGCTAGTGAGAATATTACGGCTAGAAACTATCTCGACGTGGAGCCTCTTAGGGACACCGCCATCACTGAAGACTGTTCCGTAGGGCTAGCTCAGTCGTGGTGGTATTCTAGCATCGGCGCGGTCACGAGGAATCACTCGTGGAGCCCTTATCCGTGTCGAGAAAGTTATCACCCACGGCTACCACAATGGCCGCTCCCCTCACTGCCCCTCGCTCATTCTCTTCCCAAGAGATAAATAAACCCAAAATTGATCTACCTATCTACCCGATCAGTTCTCATCTCCCGACCGAACTCAATTGTGGAGAAAGAATGCCTGCGTTCTCCTTACTCGTCCAAGCCTCGGAATGCCCACGTGTAGGTTGTCCACCCGTTGGTTCCCACGTAAAAGAAGGAAGCGTAGCGCTAGGATTATTATCACCTCTGTTAGGTGAGTGGCAGAACATCGTCGATGAGATGCAGAGGGTGTATGTTGGCTTTTGGCAGGGTTTGTAGAAGGGGCTGGCGATGTTGCCCACCGTTCTACGGGGGTTATTATTAGGTTCAGAGGGTGGGGGGGGGGGCACCGCAGTAGCTGAGGAAGAGCGCGGCGATTGCTATGGCTCTCCTGGTGTGGCCGAATGGAGGAGATGGGGACCTGCCCTCCCCTAGGATGCAGTGCTGGGGTTCTGCCAGATTTTGATAACACGTAGACTACCAGCAGCATTCCCGATCCGCAAAGAAAGTGTTAAAACAAAGGCCGCATTCTAGGGGCCCGCCGACTGCCTCCCCCAGTCAATTCCCAGAACCCAACCGGGCGTCCCAGAAGAAAATGCACATAGTAACAAATTCGCCCCCCGGGATGATGCTCCTGAAGTACACACATGAGCCCAAATGCGCCTGCAATATTCGGGATCATGAATACGGCGACCAGATAATAAAGGCCGTTATATGGGGGGGACCGTTCACGAACGCGAGCGCAAGGATTAGCAAAGAGATTACCGGTACATTCCATAAAGGATCTGCAAGAGGGTTGTTACGACTGGTAAAAATCCGGGTTAGCCAATCAAAGAGCCCTGTGGCGGCGGGATTGGTAAGGGTGAACTTACAAGTTGAGAACTCGGGGTATTTTATTATAAGTATTCATGTATATCGAAAACAGAGAATGAGGATGTGCCTCTAATTCCCTACTTCTTCTCTCGCATCCCATCCAATCACCCACTCGGGTGATATTAGCACTATACCAATGTCACTAATCCCACCATTCGGAACATTACACACCATCCCTAGCAAAAGAACAAGTAAACCTTCACATCGCAAAAAACTTCCCTAACCTGATACGGTTTGAGGGTCTTGTTTTCAATTCCTGCTTGGTCGTCCCAGAGCCTCTCGGCGGCCATCCTCCCTCCATTCTAGTTAAGAGTCTTGCTGAGACCGGTGAACAGGGAGGAGCACGATTACGACTCCCCAAAATGCATATAGGGCTCGGCGTTAGGTTAAACCCCGCACATGTGATTCACACGTGGGTTGAGCCTCATTGAAGGGTGGGTGGGGGGGAGGAAGGAAGAAGGGGTGTGTGTTACCCAACGATTAAAAATTCATACCTCCAACTCGCCAGCGCTCCCTTGATAGGGCCAGTTCCATAACCTAGTAAGCCACCACTCGTGATCTCTAGACCGTCGGTCAGGTAGCCAGAGGCCTATATGGATCGGCCGCCAACCGCGAGTGCCCACCAAAGTCATTTGTACTCAAGCCAGAACCGACTGACTCCTGGTATATGTGCGCGTTTCTTTCCCTTTTATGCGGCTTGCCGCAAGCCCAAGGAAGTGCTCGGGGGGTCACCAAAAACCAGAAAATATGACCCTTATCTCTATAGAGACTTGTATGGGATGGGCGGATATAGTTTCCCGATTTTTTACTAGCTCTCCCGAGTACACCTAAGTGTAATGTGGGGAGTGAGGGATCACACCACATGGAGGTGGTGAACACAAGGGCGGGATCAGCGCAGGCTTCTGCTGCACTGCTAAGAACACGTAGGATATCCAAGCTGATGAAGTTCTCACATGCAGCCTGCCGCACTGATTGGTTTCGTTTGGACTAGTTGGTGGAAAGTTTCACTTTGGCGGACTGAGTGAATCAAAGGCGCGCGATCCTGGGGTCTCACGCGAATGTGGAGACGGGGCAGGGGGTCTTACTTAAGAATAACCCCCACCGAAGATGTTGATCCTGAGATAGTTGCCTGCCTGTGAGAAGCAATTGGCCCAGTGGCCGATGCCAGCCATCAGTCTTTGACGTACGGTACCTCAGCGGGCTATTAAACCAGCCGACGGACAGGCAGGAGCATCCGTCATCATCACCATCATCATCATCATCCCTAGTGGCGTATCGAAAGGGTAAAAGGGGGAGAGAAAAAACATCACAGAAGCACAAACATACTAGTAAACCCTGCAGCAAGAAGTTCGCCGGAAATTCCCAAACTTTATATCACATCATACATTTCCCTTGTTAGTTTCTTATATTTCTTTCTCTCCCTTGAGTCCGCGAGTGTGCATATATGGAACTTGGGCCCACACAGGAAGCCAAAGGAGAACAGCGATGACAGCCAGTTATATTGTGCCCGGCGAAGACCCAACTCCCCCGAATTCCAAATAGCGCTGCGTATGAAAGTGTCGTTTTCTGTAAATTGCGCACAGGTTTACTCAGGTTAGCCGCTGTACTCCGCAGATGATGTGTGTCGAGGTTATCAGGATAAAGTGGGGAAGAGAGAAATGTCTCACATCAATGCAGAAGCAGCAATACCGGTAGCAGACCGCCAGACTTTCGGTGTTGGAAGGATCTGATTAGCCTTCTTCTCTTTTTTTTTTGTTCTTTCTTGTTTTATCTTTTGATACTTCAAGCCATGTCGTATTTAAGTGGGGGGGAGCGATTTGGCTGACAATGGCAGGACCGTTTTGTCAATCTTCCATATCAATGCTCTCTCCTTCTCTGGATCCCTTGGCCCGTGAAGCTCCTCCACGTTTCCGAATAGTGCCCTGGCTGCATCTGCTTCACGTGAGCAAGCAGGCGTCCCATATCGATGGCTACTCCCTTCTTTTGCCCTCCACATGTAAAGTTAAGCCATTGTCCCCATGATTCTCCTTGGTTTTTTTTTTTTTTTTGCATAGGGTGCATGTTTTAAATGGTACTGCACTTGTGGGGTTATTTGTGGGGTAGAAGTACGATTCGAGTGAGCGTCAACAAAATCAAGCCTTCAAGTGTGTAGTCATGAAGCCGTAGCCTCGGGGGGTGGGTAAGCTAAATAGGTAAGTTATTGAACTGGATAGTTAGGCTGAGCTAACGACAAACAGAAAGCAAACACCAGAAGCAAATTTGCCATACCTGACAGGGGATTGGTTTAATATACCATGAAATACCGTGAGATTACTCGATACCAGCATAGTAGCCTCCAAGATTACTCCCCACTAAATCATAGTCTTTATCGAAATAGTAGCCATTTGTTCGTAGCATCGACTACCCGCACCACAACATGGTAGAGAGTAATTGTGAAAGCTCTGCAATTAATCTCAAGCGAGACGAGATTTTTTTTCTTCGCAATTTTCTTACGGTCGGGACTATTGCCTTTCGGTCTGAGAATGCTCCCGGCCAAAAAAGCCCCGCGCATATCGGCCTACAAATTTTAAATGTTAACCATAAGGTACAGTGCTTCCCCACAGGGGGCCAACATACGTATCAACTACAAATTACCAGAAGCAGAGGTGGTAAGCTTCCTAAATCAGAACCATAAATCATTTTCTGCTTTCACCCTAATAGTAAACTATGGCGGAATTATTCCTACTATCATATATACACGGGTAATGGCGGCTGATAAGGTCCTCAGCCCTACTCGAGCCGTCAATTGTTGACGGTTATTCTGTCGGTATCAACACGGTAACTTACTTGTGCATCACTTGATCGCTAAATAGCTCCAAGGTCAGTATTATAAGTTACCACTGTTTCACCTATCCAGTTTAGAATTGAGCGACTTAGACTAGGGGATGTTCACCCCGGTCTTCCGTATTTGGGGTCTTAACTATTGGTTGTCTTAACCATACTTTTGTGCTACATAATGAAAGTTTTTTTCTTTTCTCTTTTCTCTGCAATATTCTGCTGCCATGTTGAAATCGTCTGACAATTCATAAAAGCACCACTTTCGAGGCTCTTCTTTCCTTGCATATTAGAAGATTGAAAGATATTCAAAGTCCAATATTGGAGTTATTGCAATGATCGGTTCAATCACAATCGCCTCCGCCAGGCTCCGATAGATAGATACGTGCTTGGGTACGGCTGTACTGCCCCAGTACAGTTCGTCCAAAGAAAAAAATTTAAATGAAGTTGTGCACGCGGACAATTGTGTAATTAAGGTATGAGGAATTAGAAGTAAAAACAGTTGACGCAAATAGCATAGACGACGGTCAGGATACTTGTCTATCTCCCATGTGTGCCTTCTAATTAATTCCAATAGAGTCATTTATTCTCCATATTTCGCCTATCATCGCTCATGCGCAATGGGTAGGTCGTTCTCTCCGGACTTGCGGCGCCTGCGACGCCTGTCCAACACCGCCTGTACTAATTCGAGAAGCCACAACTGTGCCTTCAGATATAGAACTGAATTATTTAGAGGCTTCAAGCCAGAGCCGGCCACGTCGTTACCCCGCAGACCGCGAAAACCTTCGATTTCTAGCCGCAGGTAGATCCGACCAACGCCCACACGAATAGGCGGGCTTAGAAAAACAGGTTTGTTAGGAATTGCCCCGACAGAGCACAACTGCTTAATTATGCTGGTGCAACCCGAAAATCCGCCTCCCGCCAATTGGCTCGGTCGTAGACCGGTCCATATATCATTTTAAGAGCCGCATTTTCATAAAACGGGGAACATATTTCCTGGGGGAAACAGCGCAGCCACCTTTCTAGAGGGTCCGTACATATCTCCAGACTCTTTGACTCTGCCTCTTGCACCAACCCGCTAGAAAGTTGCTCCCAATTCTTTCTCCCCCGACCTCGGAAAACATGGAACCACCTACACCTACACCTAGGCCACTGAGACGCAACTCAGGCGACTCGGAACAGTCCCGGGAATCATGTGAGTTGGGAAACCCTAACCCTAACAATTGGGTTTATTGCAAGGCTTCAACTTTTTCTTACTTGTTGAAACCTCGTTCCAGGGCGAAACTTCATCCAGGAGGAAGGCAGCCACGCCGGCGACCCGATGCAACAGTTCCTGAGAGAACAACCGCACCGCTTGGATCGTTTCGCTATTCCTAGCGCACCCCTCCAGCACCGCAATTTCTCCCCACCGTCTGGCTCCGACGTATCTGTTGCTGAAGCGGATTGTGGCAGTTCCACAACCCACCGATCCGATAGAATGCATCGATACGGGGGGTCTGCCTACACCACCTCCTCGATGCCAACCCTGGATAATAGTTCCTTAACTTCGCTATCGAGTCCCACCCCTTCGACCTACTATCATCCACAGATGTACCAGCTTCAGGAGGATTCATCGGGGAACCTGTATACCTACCAGCCGGTCAGCCCAACCGTCAGAACCGGGGCACGGCCCGATGGAACACATCCATGCCTTTTCTCTTTCAATGGGTGCTCCGAGGCCTTCGGTCGAGAAGAGGACTGGGTGGTCCACGTGGATTCTCACTTTCCAAGCGAAGAAATCCCACCTCCATCCTCCTGCATATGCACAGTCTGTGGGAAACGCTTTATCACGCGCGATCCTCGTCTCAACTGGGAACAATTCCTTAAACACACGTTCAATGACCACTACGTTAGGGATGGATTACCACATGTATCACCCCATCCTGACTTCGTCAGACACTGCCGTGATAAGACCATGATTTCGGACTTCACCTGCACTCGGTTCTCCGAGGCTGACCGAACGCCTAGAAGTAGTAACCGCCCACAAGGAGATGCCGATATTGCCCGGGTCCTTTATCCGGTGAACTGGGAGTCCTCAGACGCTCAACCCCGAACGGCGACAACCGTCGTAGTCAACCGTAGCGTACAAGGAAGGGGTGGGCGTTCCTAAACACCTAATATTCCAGCGGGACAGCGTGCAGCCAGCGCCTAAGTTTGTGGTAATCTGTCTTTTATTTTTTCTTTTGTGGTTTTGTTGTGCGGGAGCGAAAGGCGTTGGGTTCCTTCTGAATGTCTCTCTTGTCCCTCCTCGATCACGCAATGCGAGAAATTGCTATCCGTACTATCCCTACCGCCATTATTATTTCCATGGCTGTTCACGAATTTCTTTTATTGATCCAACCATTCCTTCGGTTTTATATTTAGCTTCGCTTTCTTGTATCGCCTGTCGGTTCTGTCGGGCTTTTGATGGATATTGGCGGGGAGGGGGATGGTACAAGTACCAGAGGATGTTTTGCAGGCGACTCTTCCTATAACAATCAATTTTAGCTCAATCCTCATCTCCTTTTTCAATCTCTCACCTTATCTTTATCCCAGACCTTAAGTTTCTCTCCTCATCTGTGCCTTGCCAATCAAAAATAAGCAACGAGGATCCTTCACTTTGGAGAAGCGTTATGTAGTGTGCAGGCGCGGGAGTAGGCGGGGCTTAAGTACAGAAAGTCACCCCCCTTCCAACGCAGATCAATGGGCAGTATTAGGGCGCGCGAACGCTGTAGCACAGAGGCTAACGCTTGTGGGAGTGATTTGACTCTTCTCCCTTCCTCATCTTAGTACTGGTACCCCCAAGCTAGCTGAGGAGAGTGAGGCTGCGAATTTAATTGGCTGACCCGCCGTTTAGCACTCCAGCGACGGGAGCTGTTGCCTAAGGCAAAGCGGCACACTGACCCTTGGCTGGTCGCACAGCTGTTTCTAAGCCTTAAATCTTGCCAGCACCATACCCTTAGTAAGTTTCAGCAAAGTCAGGTTATTGTTTCCTCGATCTTTCTTCTTGTAACGATCTTCCTACAGGGTCCCCGAGTTCTGGAACTAAATTCCTCGACTTGACTGCCGACACCGTATCCGCGACGAGACGATCCGGGCCACGAACAGGGGTTAGTATCAAGTAACTTTCGTTACCCTACTTTTTGCTCACTTGTTACCCCTGTTCATCACCCGCCCAATTTCGGCATAGGTTAGGTGCTGTTGAGGTTGTAACAGGACCGCAACCTGCAGCTCTGGGTGTGCTGCTGATGCTTGTCATAGGCAGTCACTCGCTTATCAATCCTGTCAGTCTGAAACTGAAATCGAAGGCCAACTGTGTCCTACTGCTCTAATCAGCGAAAAATTCGCTCACTAAACCAGATAAAACCTAGCAAGGACAGTATAAGTATATCCGAGCCGGAAGTGAGAGATGATGTTCTTAAGGCGGGGAAAGAATAATCGTTAGAAAAGGAAACGGGCGTTGTTTTAAGTGGAACTGGCCCTGCTGATATACCGCACGCAGGCGTATTTGAGTCAAACAGGCGTGGTGGTGGTGGTGGTGGTGGTGGTGGTGGTGTAAAAATCTCCCACTATCGGTATCTTGATTGCCACACTCCTACCCCCCCATTTGAAAAGCTTCTAGGGCCAAGTAGATGCCGGAACGTGGCTTCGCTCCTCTACGTCACCTAGAAGGCAGAAAAACAAGAACCTTGCCACAGCTGGAGGATAATATTATACCTGTCTTCACATCAGGAATTGATACCTTTTCGGAACACCAATACCCTACGACAGGACAGTAGAAATGCATCATATGCCGGGGAGCGAAAATAGGTTCACATTTTTCAGGCGTTGGTGCTCACCAAAAATGTGAGGGTTTGAGGCGTTTGCCCCTGGTGTAGGACGTGCTAATTCTTGGCCCTGATACATAAGCACAGTACTTTTGTTTCTCCCCCGACTGAATCTCGTAGGAAGATAGGGGTGTTTTAGCGACAGCATGCCTGGCTGAGTAAATAATAGAACAAGATAAGGGTCTGCTTCGAAACTTAATTGAATAGAGCTGCAAAAAGTGTTGGCATCTGAAGGGTTAGGGTTACACAACCCTAATATCCCTCTGGTCGATCCGCCCTGAATAAGTATCGTGACTCACCTGACAACATCCGCGCCGAGTATATCTCCCGAGCCGACCAACTCGAACAAGATTTTCATTCGCATAATCACGGACGACCACTAAGCCGGCTTTGAACTCCCCAGACACCATCCCCGCCTCTGCCATCCCATCAGCGTTTATCACACTGTCAACCTTCCGGCCCAGATCGAGAGAGCCATGACGTACTCATGCGGCGGAGCACGCCTATAGGCGTCATAAGAACTAAGGCGTTGGTGAGAAACCAAGATGAAACCCTCCGTGACGGTTTTCCCGTAGACTAGCGTTACTCCTTCAACGGCTGCATAGAGCCTGCGCTTAATCGAATCTATCAACCAGGCTGGAGTTGTTGAATTGGGTTCCACGTTAAACCGTCAAAGCCCTAATGGTTCTTCACCAGCTAGAGTATAATTAGTTTAGTTATCAGCTACGCAACGCTCGACCTGTCAGCAGCTGCCGCTCCGCTTGGCATGGGGGTTGACTCAAGCTGAAGGTATTCAGACATTCGGGTGTTGACCAATATGTAGTGTTTGTTCCGAGGATTGGCACACGCAGGAACCACATACCAGTATTTCGTGGTCTTCTGCTGTGGCATTCCATCCAGGGCTATAACTAACTCGCCTGAGGGAGGTGTTTCCAACGTGTTGTATCACAATCAGTCGATTCTTTAATATTTCAGCAATTAAACTCTTTCCCCGACCGCCTCGTTCACAACCTCCCGAAATACCAATTTGTGTTTTATCTCTTCTAAAGGCAGCGACTACCAAGTCCGCCGCCCTATTCTGAACCTTGGCTTTGCACAAAACATCCACGTTATCAGGTTCCTCCGCTAGAGACACCCGTAATCCTTCCCCGTAGCACCAAAACCTGCGCCAAGATCACATTTTGTGGTATTAATAACCCTATTATACCGACCCATGTGCAAGAACTAGGCTTAACCCTTGGAGTGCAAGGTTTGCAGGACTGTTTTCTGGGACCAAAAGGTGAGTTCGGTCTGACGGATAGTGCAGTGAGCAGCGGGGTCAATTGGCTTACCCCGAAAGCTTTACCTGAGTCGGCTTCCATGGCGTAGGAAATCGCGCCATCTGGACAAGCACTCACTGGTTTTAGATTGGTAAATTACTATGTCTACGAGTCCTGGCTCTTTCGCGGAGCTGCCGTTACCCCAGTGTAAGGTTCGAGGTCGTATCATATAAGAGGATACCCCGAGGGATTTTGGGAAAGCGACAAGCAAGTACTCTATTTTCTTGTTTTAAATGTATAGGGGGCCTATCCACCTCGCCGGAAGGTTTGACTGACTAGCTTATCGGCCCTAAGAGAGAAGTTGACTCTAATGCTAGGAAGGTACCGTACAGGCAACCCCACTGCCCCCACCAAAGAAACCCATGCCCTCGCTAGAACTCCAAAAGCTTAAGCCTTAACACGCCCTAGTTAGCTCTCCCATAACGAGCTCAACTCTTATCAACAAAATGGCATTTATTATACCTCAAAAACTTCGATTGTGGATATCCGCGGGGCAATACCCAGTGGGCATATGACGGATGATCTCCCGCCCCGGGCGTCACGGTCTCCATTTTCTGTGGTCGTCCTGGATAGACCATTGTAGCTGAGGTAGATATTAGATCTCGGCAAAAAGGTATGGGGTTAGTGATTAGTTATTTGGGGCCGATTTCGTTCGAGGTTACACAGTACCAGTCCAGTACTCTACAGGGATAGGTTGGGATTCTGGGTAGGCTACACGGATTGAGTTTCTACTACCGGTATTACGTTCGGCCAGAATGGGGACACGATTTCCAAGGGGTAGTGAATTAATTGGAAGCATTACACAAGTACCGAGGCTACCCGAGGCCTGTAAAAGTGTCCTATTATCATAAACACCGATAAATGATCTATGATCTTGGTATTGCAAGCACTCATAGTCCACCACTTAAGATCTGTGGGTGCGGACTCGAAGCACAAAGACACGTTAGCCCTCTTATTCTTTAACAAGGAAAAATAAGAAATAAAAATAAAAATACTACCCATTCGAAATGTTCAGGACTGGGCGCTGGTAGTAGTACAGTTCCGGAGTTACCGATTGGTATTGAACTGCAGTAATCTGGCCCTGCTAGATGTTAGACTTCCACAAAAGGTGGGTGCCCTTACCATACTTGTAGCAGGCAAGAAGTATTCGATATCAGGAGTGGTGGATTTTTTTATGGGTACCGAAAGGACAAACCAAGGGTAGAATCGTGATCCGGGAGAGTCGTAGAAGATCACCTCAGCAAAGTGAATGATAGTACGGGTGGAAATCGCCGTTGGAGAAGAAAAGGAAAAATACTTCCGGTAAGGGCAAACACCACTCACACAACCGGGGGTCTCAGGACAAGAGGAAAAATCGTAGAGCTCACGAAAAAGTCTTAGCTGGTCAAGGCTTCCCAGTTCACAAACGAAAAGAAAATAGTCGCTTCACGATGCAGAAAATTCCTCATTCGTTGAAGTTGTTGAAGTTGTTGAAGTAGTTGTCGTCCCACTAGCTAACTGCAGGCCTTATAAACCCTCCTATCTCAATAGCTACTGCGACAACCATCGACCGTCCATACTAGCTATTCCCGTATGCCATCCGTCCACCCTATGAAAATAAATTAATTTAAAGAAATGTCCGCTACAAACAAACCCGCTCGTATGCCCACAGTACTTACAGCAGATACATTTGATACTGTATATATACAAGTTATAGGCATATAGAACCCGAACACCTCAGTCCGAGTTTTGTATGGGCGGTCAGATACGCATAGATAATTTACCATACAAAAGTTTCATCCCTGTCCTTTCCTGTACCAAAGAATAGTTACATCGGGGATACTAGCCATGGGAACATTTGTCCTCTGACAAAGAAACCGAGTGTTTCAGAGGTAGAGCATAGACCCCCCCCCCGGGGTCCTCGTTCTATCGATACCATGAGAGAGTGCTACTATGATTGGATACCAATGTCCCTTTTTACCAAAGATAAAGTACTATCATAGGCGCCTGAACTGTATATTTTCTGAAGAAGCAGTTAAAAGATCAAGAAGAAAGAGTCTTATCGGCCAGTTCCTATGGTCTAATGGCTTAGGAGACTGGTCGGCTAATTTGAAACAGGGACCATCATGAGTTCGAATCCGGGGGGCAGTGGAGTAGTCGAGCATTAAAAAAAAAATGCTCGGCGAACCACTTTTTTGCCGGGGGGTAGGTCTAGGGTTGGTAATGAATGCCCTGTGTCAATTCCCTCCAAATGTTGCGGTGGGACTGTTGTCTAGTGTTCGGGTACTATATGCCCGTAACTTGTATATATCTGCTACATGCTTGTAGCAGGCAAGAAGCATACAATATCTATACTTCTTGCCTGCAATAAGTACATCTTGAGACATTTGGGATTGATAGTAGGTCCAAGCATTTCCAGCTTCTTAAACAGTGTCATTACCATTAGTTTCGGAATAGTTTTGCTTTCCTTGTGTCTTAAAAGCATTCTGCGCAAATTGGAGAACTTGTTGAAAAGCCCATCGAAATCTAGTGAGTCGAGAGAGGCCTGCTGCGTCTTCCGTGATGTCCGTAGCTATACTAATAGAAGCAACATTGTCGGAGTTTTCTTTTTCCGGCACTGCATGATAGGGAGGTGCCAGCCCGAGGGAGTGGAACAGAACCGACACCAGGCAGCAATGACTCAGATCCACAGACGTTATTCGAACCGCAAATAAGTGTGGCCCAGGTTTCCTCTAGAAATGGCGCGATCATCTATTGTGCTCAGATAGCATCACAGCATCTAGGAGCCCGGAAGCTAGCATCGGGGCCACCAATATAGTTTCGGGAATTGCTGTGGCTAGTTTAGTTGACATTGGGGTTTGTCGTTGCCTTATTAGTGAAAGGAGAACTTGCCCCCAGAGGCACCATCCAGCGAAACAAAAAACTAGCGTGGTGAGCCGAGCGCAAATATTGACCTACAGCCAATGGGGTTAGTCAAATTTACCTCAGTGTCTGTCGAGTGATTGATCATGAACAGTGGTCTGGTGGAGTCACAAACATTCACGGAGAAATACTCAAGAGAATGTTTCTCATTCCTATGGATAGCAGCAATGAGGATGGATCCTGAAGAATGAGAAGCTGATGGTAGAGAGTGGCAATTAGGTGTGTACGATACTGCTCTGGTTAAGCTTGCTTCCTACAAATGGGAATGTCCCTATGAATTAGCTACCCCCCATCCAATAAGTTGAATCGTTGCCTTAGTTGTCCCTTTCTAAATCACCAAGAAACATTTACAGATGCTTTTTTCATCTTTTCCTCCTCGCTCCACCACTCCGTACTGTCCCCAGGAGAATCTGCCTTACCCCCCGTCGAGAATTATACAGAGACTAACCGGCTATTCCATAATACCAGCGATGGCGAATTGAACGTATGCTGAAAATTATCCGATAGGTTTTCGTCTGCCATTTTCCGGGGTATAATGGCCAGGAAATCCCTCTATAGGGCGGTTACCATCCGACCTCCTTCGTCTCCGTCTGATATTTTCCCAGCCTTCCTTCGTATTTTCGTCTGGACCACTTTCGCCGTTGCGCCTTTATTTAATACCACCAAGGGCCAGAAGGGCAGTCTATATATCTAGGAATGGTTACGGATAAAGTCCAAATGGAAGGGGGCGGCCAGGGACGGTTGGCGCACACACACCAAACGCCTTACTCGGCTATAAAGTAACTCCACCCTGACAATAGCATCGCATTTTAATGGCCAGTAAATTGACTAGATTTACACTGCACATCTCTCAATGGAAAAAAAGATGAAAAATTCACAAAGAACTAATTACATCTAACTTAGGTCTTGCACTCATACTTCGGATCTATACGTGATAGAAGTTAGGATTCCCCATCGCCGCTCATGCTCCAGAGGACTACTTACCGCAATACTCAGGGCAAATACACCCTGGCCTTCCAGCGCAAGCAATCTTGCAACCATTCGTACAGCCGCACGTGAAGGTTGGCGTGGGCGGGGAGGTGTACGTTCCATTCGTAGGGGTAGCTGTTTCCGGGCAGGCATAGAAGGGGTCTTTATCGGATTAGACATTGCTAATTGGCAGTGGGGTATAAGGGCACAAACCGCAATATAGCGGGCAAGCGCAAGGTTCAGGCCCGCACCCATAGAGTGTGCAAGAGTTCCAGCATCCGCAGCTCTTCCCCGGCGGGAAACTCGGTGTTGGAGATGGTGTCGGCTCCACAGTCGTTGTAGTGGGGCAGGCATATTTCAGGTCTATGCCTCAGTCAGTCAAAACTGCACTAGCGATATTAGAACGAGGAACGGGATATACCGCAAAATTTGGGACAATTGCAATCTGGCTTGCTTCCACAGTTGATGATACAATCATTAGTGCATCCACAAGGAACTCCATAAGGTAGGCGAGAGGGCTCCGCCCCAGGGACTGGAGAAGAAAAAACGACCCCTGCGAAGACCGCGGCGATAAAAACTGCGATAGACTGAACTCTCATGGTGACCGATAGCTACTGATTGCTTGATTCTGCGACCGAGCGGATGTGGATGGTGGTTTATCAGAAGGGTTGGGGTCGAGATTTATATATAATCGAGCTCACCCATCACTTACTGCGAGAGCTAGAATAATTGCACATCAGCTAAGACGTTCAGAATTCCCCTCTTTGGATAAAGGGGGGGGGGATACCCCGGGAAAAACCATCCTTCAGCCCCGCCGAGGACAAATAAAAAGAAGAAAAAACACAACAAATCCAACTTGGAGAGGGGGCTCCGACCCCCAGCTTGACGTCCAACCATCCCAACCCTCCCTGTATTTGAAAACTTATTCGAGTGGGATGTCAGAGACATTTGATACGATACCACTCGGCTCGGTCTGGCCGCCGACCAACGTTTGCCAAATTCCCGGACCAGGAACGAGCAGAAATTGCTTGTACCTCACTGCAGTTGGCTGTGCCCAGGCTACATCGCATCTGTATCTTTTCACCTGTACAGTACCACGACCGGAAATTAATCACTGTAAGCCCCGTCTACTCGCAGGCTTGGGTGGTCCGCTCCTTTGTTTAACCAAGGTTAAATTCTACTGGTGGGTCCAGTGGTCTTAGGGCTGTCTCGTGGCATTCTATATTTGGAAGCTGAGATAGAAGCCCCAAATACGAACAGAATTACTACTGGTAGACGCAAACTTTGATAAACTGCGGTCTGCAGAGGATACCGCTATATCCGGCCTTCTTCTCGATTTCGTCCCAGATGTTCGTTTTAATTTCGGGCAAGGAAAACACGTGTGATATGCCTGGTATGCACAGCCCCCGCCGCGCTCGCGGCGAACGAAAACAGGGATTCGCAAAATGTAATATTACCGCAAAAATCAGTAAACCTCTGGGCGCGCCATACAAATTCACGGACCCCATTTGCGAATACTTGTTCCTCTTGTGTGCTACGGGTCCCAGTATGCGGTACTTGTACCCCGAGTGTCCAACTGGCAGCACGTTAACGAATTTATCGTATTAATCTAGGCAGGCAGGGCTAGCACAGCAATCGCAAAGCCACCGCCCATTGGCGGAATCCCCATACCCCGGATTACTGTAGGCCCAACACTACACCCACTGCAATACCGGTACCATCCCCCCCCCCCCCCCCAAATCATTCCCGACCCCAACAAGTAATCCGCCCGCAGTACAGTAACCCTCCCATCTTGGAGCAATACACAAAAGCGCTCCAAATCTCTCTCCTACCCAATTTTATCGTACGTCTTTCTTGTTCACATTGCCCACTAAACATTTTGCCATACTAATGGTAGGATTCAACTACTCTCTAGGAACCCCTGAGAACATTCCGAGTTCGAAAGACAGTGCTGCTCGGTGGACAAAGTTAAATAATTAATCCTTGTGGAACGTATCTAAGGGTTATAAAATACCGTTATTAGGGGTAAGGCAGCTACCGTACTGCATGTACGATGACGGATAGGGTGTCAAATATTAATCCCCAGAACAAAGAAAGTGCCGGCAGGTCCTACAGGGGCGCCAAGCCAGCCGGCTAAACGGCCAAGGTTCAAAATGGGATGTCTGAATAAGGGTGCGGTAATGTAAGCCCAACGCCTTGAATACCACCACTCGGTCCGTCTAATCAACCTCAAGCCACACACCGTTGAAGTCAGTGCGATAAACACCCGAGTTAAGGTACGGTACTTATCCAAGATGTGAGGAATCTGCCAGTGCGGGATGTGCAGAAGAAAGGAAAGCCTAGGCCGAGTGGGGTATCTGCCCAAGTAATCTTTAGTGGCGTCAATGAGGATAACAGTTAAATTAATTTACAAGACGGTGGTTTTGCTGGCACGGCACAGTCACTGTACGAGTACTTTGGAGGGTAGAAGACGTCCATTCGGTGAGAGTTAGGTGGTACAAGAGCTCTTTTCGGGATTATTCCTCTTATGGGCTGGTTCCGAGATAAATAGCAGCAGATTAGTTGACAAGACACCAACGGGAACCCCGAGCAGGGCTTCTCTCTCACCAGCGTAACCACATCTTGAAGTAGAAATTACCATACCGGTATAGGCCTAGCAATGCCTAGATATGCTCGAGCACTCTGCTCAAGCATGCCAAGCTATAGTGTAGGCAATTGTTGAAACTTTCTAGGTAAAAATTATGAGAATTTTCCCATTCTCCCATTAAGTGGTTGGGAAACTCATACGTATCTTTTGCCCACCATCACTACTTCTGGCATTGCGCCATGGGCAATAACTAACAGAGCTTGTTAGATATAAATAATATCTGGATGGATCTAAAGACAGGAATTTTAACATTTTTTTTGCAGAGCAACTAACTGCGATTTTATGAGGTGAAAATGCCTGTTGGTGTAAAATGGGGGGGGGGGGGCCGTGAATTTTGTCACCAATATCGTACTCGTACAGTACGATATTGGTGTAGGAGTTCTCCGATCAAGTCCATAGATCATTTACCGTACTTTCTCTTCCCCTCAACCTAAAAATACCCAGGCTCCCTCCATCCCACATCCTCTCGGCTCCCCATCCCGAACTTCATGCTCACGTCCCATAGGCTTGGAACAGTATTCGTAATGTAGAAGCCTTTTCGAAAAGGGCTGCATATTGCCAAAATCAGAACCCCTTGCTTGGACCTGGGTGGTGTGCAATAGCAGTTCCCCCCAAAAAAACACTTTGATCCTTGCTTGTACTCGAGTACGGTACCAGTGCCGTACGAGCACTGTGACACTGCCTATAATCCCGTACCACACAAGCAAGGACCCTTGCGCCCACCGACTCCCTCCATCCATCGTCACCCGTTACCCATGTCCTAGTAGCCATTTGCCTACTCGTGCCTGCACAGCCACCAGTCCCTGGGCATCAACGGGCAATATTGCCTTGAGGTATCGCATACGGTGTAGCAGTAGCACAGGTGCCCCTTATAAAGTACCAGTACTCGAGCACGAGTGCCCGAACGCCAGAGCCTGAATTTAGTGCGGGCGCTGAGATACCCACAGAAAACCTGCCATACTCGAGCATAAGTTTTTGACCCCAAGTCCAGGAATTCATGCCATGTGCAGCCCCAGTCCAAAAGTTCTGGAACCCAGGCTGGTACTGGAGCGCAAAGGGCTACAATACATCTGCTATAAAATTGTCACTATACCAGCCTAGGTGCCAGAATCTTGAGAATAAGGTTGTGCTTGCACTTAGGGTGGAGAGCCCGGTACTGCCCTAGTACTCGTACTCAGTAACCGCACCAACCCGGATGTGACGGTTTACGACACACGGGATTAGCTTGGCTCGGATTGAGTTGGAAAGGAGTGAGTGAGCTCATTGGACACATGGGGTATCGATCAGCCAAGGCGGAAGTGGATGGGGCCTTGTATGCAGGTAGGTACTCGAGTACAATTCCCGTAGATAGGTAGGGGTGGAATCGAGCGGATAGGGGCGAGGAATCACATAGGTAACTCGACGTACTATAAGCGGATGAATTGGGGGGGGGGGGGAGAAGAAGGGATGGAAAGCTTTGTGCGCCGCATTGATAAGAGCTGTGTAGGCAATATAACACTAGTGTGTGACACCTATCAGCTCTACCACAGCACTGTACTATACAAGGGTTTCTTCTACCTTCACAATTCTATTTGTAGTTTTTCTGGTCATTTCCCCTACAGTATCCTCCCTCCCCCTCTCCTCTCTCAATACCCTATTTACTCTTCAGCTCTTGTGCGCTTTGCCATCCACCATCACCAAACAAATTCGTAAATAAATCCCCGTCCGAGCACCTTCCCCCTCCCTACTCCAGACAGACAGAACGCAAAATTGATTTGTCCTATTCCGATAGTTTTTACGAGTATTGCCTCCACTAGTGCTCACCACAACACCCATATCCTTGGGGATGGTCAGCATTAGAACCTGCACAACCTCCGGAGTTCGAAGACGGGTGTCAATCCGGGCTCGAGCGGAATTTCCAACACCCTCGCTACGATCCCCCACTGTACAAGGATTCGATACCTCCCCGCCTTATCCATCATCCGCAGTGACGCCTTCTATTCTATAATAGCCTCCTCCTCCTCCTTGCTCTCTGCACATGCAAGTACACGAGCACAAACCAGGCAAGCCAGCCTTGCTGAGTCCAGCCCTCCACAATGCAATGCAAGATGATGCAAGACTCCCACTCGTCTACAGTGACCCCACAGGGACTTATCCGCTCTTGCAGTATCGTGGCGGACTTGATATTACCGAGGTTCGAGAACAAACTCCCGTTATCCTAGGGTAATGGAGGTCTGGGCTGGACGGAATGTATTGTTTATGGAACACAGGCATCACAATACGAGGATTGAGTGCGCTAGGGATTCTAGATAGATAACTAGGAGGCCAATCGCCCCGGAGTATTGAGGCCCAGTACTATTTTTGTTCAATTAGGGCTTGTTGAGAGAGAGAGGGTGTTAGCTTCGCTGTTTTGAAGCCGAATGGATGATAGTACTACGCTAATACAGTGCCACCAACACTTAGATCATCAACTTATAACCTAACCAACCTCGATAGCACACCAAAGCTACGATATCTCCAACCTGCAGCTACCCAAAAATACCACGGCGCCCGCACCCGCCTACTGCGGTACCGGTAGCCCACTACTGGACTAATACGCCCCCAAGCTGGGGTTCGAAAGCCTAACTGTGTACGACACCGCACATCGGCACACCAACGAAATGCCGTAAAAAGAGCATGTGGGGTTGTAGTGGGGTACGGGGCTTAGACGGGAGATAGTCCGGGTGTGCCAGTACTCGCACTGGTGCTAAGGCCGGCGGGGCGGTACAGTGATGTGCGGGTCGTGGCTAATTTTGGGAGAGCAGGAAAAAACAAAAAACAAAGGAAAGGACTGGAGCTACATGTATTTATGAAGTCAGTGTTTGTTTTTCCTTGTGCTCAATACTAGTACTTCTAATAGGCTGCAGAGATTGCGGTACTTAGCCTTTCTAATTTAGTTAATCACCAGGTTAGAGGTACATTACCATGGGAAATTGTTTTCACTATTGCACTCGAGTATAGTATGTGCGCCCCCGAAGCCGTACTGTTAGCGAGATAGATGCGTGGCATCTGGAGCAACTGTTGGGAAGGTGGTTTGTGTGTTTGTTTTCATATTATTATTGTGGTCTATTCATCGCACTCTGGTGCTGTGGAGCTAAGATAGGTGTTATATGTCGGCTCGCCTTCCTAGTAACGAGATATATGTGATAGCTGAAGATAAAATCTCTCCCTCCTTCGGTCCGTGGAAGGTACAGTGCCAGCATGGAGCGTCTACCATACTGAAAACGAGCCAATACCAACGATATACTATCCTACCTCGGGGCATGAGAGGTACCCCAACCCAAAATTTGAGCTTAATCTATCATAAACTGTCACCACCAAACCCCTCTTAACATTCAATAAAATTTATAAACCACCAAAATAGCCCACCCCAACACCACCACCAGGTTACAATCTGAGGAATAGCAATTCCTACACACACTGCCCTTCGCCGATCTTTACAAAATATCCCCAATAAACATATGATACCTTCTAAGCCCTCCACAATCAAAAATAAGTCAAAATATATGCAGGCAGTCCTAATGTGTCAATGGAAATCCCTATCATTGGGACCCAACATGTAAGTTGCGAACCCCGGGTCAAACTGCATCATTTGCTGGTAGGCATTCCAATCAATCCGGCCCTCTGCACCCAACGAACTACCTGCCGAAGAGCCAGCAGCACCAGTGGCTGCAGATCCACTCCCAATTTGCGGGTCGATAAACATGTTTCCTGAGCTCTCCCCACTAGAGCCACTGCTGTTACCGTTTTGTAATAATATGGCACCTGTCGTTTGGTGAAGCCACTGTTGGCGAGCTGCGCCGGAACCGGGAGGGACCTGGGGTGGAAACTCAGATGCTGAGGCTCCCTGGGCTGATGCTTCTGATGGCGTTGATGAGTATACGTTGAACCCACCCCCAAAACGCAGAAGGGGTAGCGACGGAGAGGGCTGTAGTGTGGTTTGTGGGGGTTCAGAGCCCCAAGGGCCGGTAGTAGGTGGTTGTGGTGGTGCTTCGGAACCTTCCTTAATGGCGGATGAAGCGGAGCTGCTATTAGCATTTGGCTCTACCGAATACCCAAACATGAGTGCAAAGTCTTTAAACAGTCCCAATAGCTTCCCCCCCGCTTGACGATTGGTCTTTGCAACCGATGTAAGGGCACTTGCACATATATCGACCTCTTGCTTGGAAACACTCGGCAGATGGCGGTCCCTGCAATAATATCCCAGCAGCAGAATCGTTGCGACACGAAATGTATGGATGTGCACAAGTTCCTCGGAGCCAAGGCCAAAAGCTATATCAAAACCATGGTCTTTAGAAGCCCTTAAGAGTAGGTGGGCCGTGATCTTCGAGACTTGAATAGATTGGCCCAAGCAAAACGTTCTAAAACTGTTGGTGAGCGATAACGTGTCGCTAAAGTCGGTAAAATAACGGTAGAGAATGACCCTAGAGTGCTGTAGATGAAATAACGCTAGCTTATATATTAGTGTGCTGTTCAGGGCCTTGGGGAAAGGCGGAATTCATCGAGGGGGTAAAGTGATATTGGACAGAGCTCGTGAAATTGTGTCCTAGATCACATAGGGCTGAAGTTACCACTTACGTCTCAACGCTGGCAGATAAATAGGGCCGCTCTCCGACAAATCAGTCAAGTCTGGTGGATAAGCCTCCCATGACCTCTTCAACATCTCATCCACGCTTTGCAGTAATTGGACATCTTCTGCTCCCCCGTCGTGTTTCAGGTTGATATTCAGCAAAGACTCTGAAGTTCGGGCAACACGGATGGTAGCACGAAAAACTTGTAACGACTTTTTCGCAGCTTCTAGGTTTTCGCCCCCACTAGAACCGACACCAGTTCCGATATGTTCACCTGGTAAACCCACATCTATGTGCTTATCCAGAAATATTACTGGGCGCCCTTGCTTCATGGATACCTTACGGTCCTGTATATATGCCGCCCAGAAAAGCCGTGTGCGTGATTCTACGTCTATCCCGCTGAACATCCCGGCAGGTGTGCGGCGGTACAAACCTATGTCCTGGCACACGCGAGCCATAGCCCCTGTTACCATCCAACAAGGAGAGGGGAGAAAGGCCTTGTCAAGATAAAACGCCATCAAAAGAAGATCTGGGTATAGATGGGGTATCGTTAGAAGGGGAACCCCAAAAGATGAACAACAACAATTGACAGGGGTACAGCTAATACGAACAGATAGCGTCATCAATCGAGTAGCTTGGGTTATTTGGATTGGAGAATTTCTTTCCGAGTTCAAAGAAGACCCATCCGTTCCTAAAGGGATGTCAGCACTCTGGTAGGTGTTATCTTCGGGGCCAACATAGCTCCAGGGAGAAAGGATAAGGGTGAATAAATATCCAACCTTTCATTGTCAGTTGACCAATCACCACCGTCAGGAGTCTGCAGCCGGCTCGGGTCAACTAGTTGACTTGCCACTGCCATTATCATAACGATCACACAGAAAACACTCCTTACAGCCTCAGGATCTGTGTTCCATATAGGTGCGCCCCAAGCTCGTTTAAACTTCGCTTCTATCGTCGGCCAATAGAATATCACCGTGCATTCTTGAATATTCTTTCGAAAAACTTCTAACAGCTCGGTAGCTAGGGGCAATGGTGGAAGAAAGGCACGGATGTCAAATGGAACAAACCGAGTGGGTATTGAACCGATATTACTCTGGTCAGCCGGAGAGGCATGAGGGGAGAGAGATCCCGCAGCCACTTCAACGGAATCATGAGGGTCCCCAGAAGAAGGCGGGAGGTATCCAAGACGGGAAAGATATTCTTTATAGGAATTCAAAAAGGACGGACCCGAACTTGGACCAAAAATATGGTCATCCCACGCAGTGCCATCGGGTTGAAATCTTCCTTTATATCTTCCGCAACCATCACCACTTGACAACCCACCAGGTGTACCACTCTGAATTGGAGGAAGACTTCTCCCAGGATAAGCCGTACCTGGCATGGGTGGTGGTGGTGGCGGTGGAAATTTAGGGCTGATGGAGGACGTGTGGCCTGGAGAATCCGACGACCGGAACCCTCCCGGTACGTCAGTTTCTGCTGTTGGAGATTGAAGACTTCCGGCATTGACGGAAGAACCCCCGGAAATGGTAGTTCGGTGTAACTTTTCCTCGGCCTCGGCGAGTTTCTGAGTGAGATCTGCAATGGTATGCTCAAGCATCCGTACACGCCTTGAATGAATCCTAAGTAGTAAGCAATGAAGCCCCGAGGGTGGTCACGAGTTTCCAAAAGCATACCTCGCCGGCCCGGCACGGCGCTTATCTTCACCCTCGGAGAATTTGCATATTAAGCTAGCCGCGGCACAGGCAGAACATGGTCCCTCATCTGGAGTATCGCACTATATGGTATCACCGTTACTCAAAAATCCTCTGAACAGCATACCACTCTGCCTTTTAGTGGGTAAAACAAGGGTGGCAGAGCCGAGATAAGTTCGTAGATAACATTAACGAGAAAATTTTCTAATTCCTTACCTTTGTTTTCCGAGTACGACAAGCATCACAAGCTCGGCTCCGTCGCCGTCGTTGAAATGGTCTCCTAGACCCAGCAGGTCGACCTGTGGCCTGTACTTCTGGAAGCAAAGTGAGTGCATCGTGCCCCGCAATTGTATCACTCTTGATGGGTGCGGCAAACTCAGGCGGGCCAGTGGCGGGAACTCCGCCAAGTGCATTGGTGTTCGAAGTGGAAATATCAGTAGGAGGAGTGAAGGGATGCCCAGGTCGTAGCAATCCTTTGTTAGAACTCATTATTTCAGGTCAACGAGTAGCAAAGGTCGCGAAGATTAGAATATAGATGAGGTGGAAGAGGCGAAGTTGAACATTTAGCAAGATGAGGAGTTGATACAGCTCCCCCCCTTTGTCGACTACACGTTTGGCTGGTTTGTACTGCTATCCTTGGTGGGGGATCCTAGGATGGCATTTATTGGTCCCCTATCTCGTTCGCTCTTTTGGCATATTAGGGCGGAATCACTTACCTTAAAGTCCGTTGTCCGAGAGGGTTTCAAAAGGTGAAATCCGGCACCGTAGATAATCGTTTGGGGTTCCTAGCAAAAACATTCACAAAACGGTTGTTATAGCCCTGTGGATACCCGCCAGGTTCGTAGACGTCATTCATTCACCGACGTCACTACCCAATCCTCCCAGACACAAATGTTTAACGCCTACAGGTATGTTGAAGTACGAGTACTGTACCCGGTTATGCACCAGCCTATTATTCGCTAAAGTGAGATCCTATCCTGACTCCTAGCCGATATTGTGATATGATCTTTGGAAATTCATGTGATCTCCACATTTGGTGGTGCTTCCTGTTCTCCCGCATCGCTTTGGCAGCCCATCGGGTTTACAGTAGGTGAGGCTCTTTCCCTGACTGCCGGATTTTGCCCTCCCGATTTACCATGGAATATCCTATGATATGTACCTTATTCTCCGCCAACGGAGCTGGGGACGCTTTGAAGTCCAGGCCCTACCTAACCTCCCGACCGCGATGTCATAAGCGTTGTGCCGGTATCATACCGCAAAAACTGGCAAGAACCGTCAGGCGCTAAGTATGATACGTTGAAATAGGAAGCGGCTAAGGTGAAACCTACGATTGCGTCAAAATAAGAGCCTTGAAAGGCCTAGTCCTGGCTACAAAGAGTTGGCGTATGGCGTCTCATTGCGATTTCGAGACAAAACTAGGGTAAAAATCTTATTTGGACGTACCTAGCGCCTGACGGTTCTTGCCAGTTTTTGCGGTACCGGACTGTGGTGTGCAGTACTGTCGTGTCACTTCCGGTGAAGGCGTTCTTTGGTGGCTGTTTGGCAAAGACTTTCGATTGTTCAAAGACGCTTCAGAAAACAGAAAATATGGATGAAGAAAAGCCGCACTCCAAGATCAAACTATCCTTGAGAATCTCGGTTGTTGTGCTCCTTGCCTTCGTTGTTTTCAGACAAGCCCCTTTTCCTCCGAAATCTATACTACCTGCCAAGCTTTCTGTCTAAACCTAACCACGATCACATTACATGGTGTTTACCACTGTTTTCCCTATTGCCCATTTATCCGTCCGACAGTACTGTACTAAGGCAGCCAGTGCCTATGGGCCACCCAACCCGGGCGCCGCTATCCACCGTATCAGACTTCGTACCCTATTCATACGGTTGGCTGCAGGAAAGTAGTTGTGAATTGAACAGGACAACTCAATACCGGTACTTAGGCACAGTAATCATGAAAAACCCCCCCTTCCGTAATGCGGCATTACGCGCCCGGCCCTAATTCAACATTCTTACTTGATCCAAGAGGAGCGCCAAGTAGAGTCTCGAGGTGCGCCTTTGTTCACTTTTTTTTTGTTTAAAATTTAATCATAGTAGATTGCTTGGGCACAAAATTTACATGAAAGGTTGCTACAGTTATGGTGTAGGAAAGCCTGTGAGTTCTCCCCACACCGAGTAAAAGCGAGCCACCCCAAGTCCCTCCAGCATTGAACCAACTACCGACAGACAGCTCATGCAAAGGAAGGCCAAGCCCGTCCTGCTGAGTAGAGGAACCAAAGAAACCCAGGCCAAGAACAAGCAAGACTCAACAAGAAACCCCCATACATAATATCTGATAAAACTGTACTAGTCTCTGGGGGGGGGCAGCTCCTACGAGTGCGGCTGATAGATATATCTGGCACGTGGGTCTGATAAGAAGACTTTGGTGAACTTTTTTGTTGCAGTGTGCTCTGATAAAGCACGTGACGGATATATTTATCGGCCGCACTCGTAGATGCCTTCACAAGCGAGTGTGAAGGAAAAGGAAAAAGCAGCACGGGTAGCCCTGAGGGGACCAAAGAGAGGTCGGGCGGAGCGAGACGGTGGAGACAGTGGAATGGCACAAATAGGTCAAGTGAGTTGAGCTAGCCATGGGCCAGTGCTGCTTGGCTATTCAAAAAGTGTCTGGACGGTTTTGTGCCAAGATGCGTACTAATAAATAAAAGCGTCCAGAATCTTTTTTTAAATGGCCAAGTAGAGGTAGAGGAAAGGAAAACTCAGTCTAGCAATGTTCAGCCCTGCCGAGTAGAGGAGCAGAGAGCATGCTACTTGTCAGAGTGTGCTAGTAATTACGATACCAGCGAAGGGGGTGGAAAGTAGGTGGAAGAGCCAGGGAGGTTCACAGTCATATAGTTACTAAGAAAGTCATTCATTGCAGCGCATTAAAAGAAGCCACGCCCCCTCGCCTTCCCCTGCCGCAAGATACTTTCCTCGGCACACTTGTCTGATATGATCCCCACCCATGGGCCCTCACAACTCTCCGCCAGTGGAGCCTACAACACCACCCCCGACAAACCTTAAAAAAGTCAAATTCCCGAGCTCTGTGCTAGAAGCACTTCTGCAAAACGCTCTCAACCTCCGCCATCGACTTTTCCAGTCTACCCCTACCTACGCTCAATCACGAATTTCATCCACAGAGCCACCTAAAAGTCCCTACCCCATTCCCTAATTCATAAAATATAACATTCATCCAGTGGCCAATCGTACTCAAATAAGTAGGGCGTCCGGCTCCAAGCCACTTCTGTAGCAAGCCATCTAGTGCCCACCGGTTCGTAATTCTCCCCAGTATGATAGATGGAGTTTAGGATGGATCATTACCTTACCTTGATTTGATTTATGGTAGTGTTTTCTGGATTAGTGTAGGGTCACAGGCGCCTAACCGAGCCAGCTCTTCCAGTGAGCACGGTAGGGGAGCTTGTGGTGTGAATTGACTGCCGAGTGGTCACTAGTACGTGAAGGCGGCCTCGTGGCGAAGGTGTGGGAGATGGACAATCCGGCTAGTCGCACCCTAGGAATTGTATATACCAAATTCATGCATACCAGTACTAATGCATGTCTGCTCGCATTCAGCACCCTGGCTCTAGAAAGTCCTATCATCTTTAGCTTCGTATCCGTGCCCAAGAGCGAGGCCAGCGTGCTTTGAGATCAATTAATTCTCAGATTTTGGCCCCAATGTTTAGCCCCTCCGCGGGATCCTTATCTAACCAGCGCGTGTGTAAAGATCGTCCATAGCGAGAACACAAGGCTCGGGCATGTAGCTTGTTCTAATAATTGAGAGACCCAGCATAGTGGAGTGTGATATAGCACTGGCGACTGCTTCTGTATTTTAGCAGCATATAAATCGAGTGATATCTGATGTCCCAATACTCACCGTTGACTAGGTCAAGCCCAAAGATCGGACGAATGCCTAGCTATGAGCTGATTTGGGATGGAGAACAGGGGCATCACAAAAACTAACTGAGAGGGGAGAGCGGAATATGGATCCGGAGAGTGTAGAACAACCAAAGTCCGCCTCTGGATCTCTCATTCCCCCCTTGTATCATATTATCTACCATAGCACCAGCAAGACCAAATAAAACGGAACAACCACAATCACCAGGTCCCTTAGATCCCCCCAAAACTCCCCACGAGACCCCCTATCGTGCTCCCTCCTCACATCCTCCCCCATCTCAGTACTCTTCTCCCCCAAAGCAATTCCCAATAATCCCTCTCGCTCCACCTTACCCTCTCCTCTTCCTCTTCCTAGTCCCAAGCACCGGCACCACCACCAGAGAACACCCCTTCTCCTAGCCATATTCAAAAGCAGAATGACTAAAGTCTGGACAAGCAACTCCACATACCCTAGATAAATCCCGATCTGGTCCGGTAGTAGACACTCCCAAACCAATACCGTTTCCCTCCCATCCCTTAATCCGTCATTCAACAAGCTAACCATCAAAAACCCCGGCTGACGCACACCCATTGTCCAAGCGAACGTCCTAACAGTCACTTCCTCCGCCTTCCGCTTTCCGTCCTCGTATTCGTGGACGACAGTGCATTCGTCGTGGTCATCGCCGGAGAATACATGTTCTGCGTTGGTCTTGCGTAGGATCTCTCGCGATAGGGGTTCTGGGAGGGTGTTGGTGTACTGATATCCGCCGCCGATGCGGATTGGGTTCCGGGATTGGCGGTGTGGGCCACAAGGGGTGTCTGCTGGGCGGTGGAGGGGTATATGCGAGAGAAGGATTACGGGGTTTGGATTGGCTTTTGCAGGAGAAGGGGGGGCGGGGGTTGAAGCATTTTGGATTACGTGAGGCTGAAGGGAGGTAGGAGAGAGGAGGTCTGGGAGGGAGTCTAGGAAGTCTTGGGGTGGATTGCGGATCCTTGGGTTGACATCATTCAGAAGCGATGGGGTATCTAGTAGTATAATCGAGTGGTTTCCGAGAGTTAGGAGACTATTTCCATCTCCGAAGAATAGCCGGAATCGCTCCAGGACGCTTTCCTTGATGTTATTACCTATACCAATATCGTGGTTTCCGGGCAAAGACTGTATGGTTCTCCGATACGGAGTAGAAGGGAATATTTTGGAGAACCGAGCATACTCGGATAACCAATAATCATCCTTGAGCGCTTTCCAATCCGGGAATCCCGCCGGATCATCGGGGATCAGAGCGTCGGTATGGTAATGCGCCATCTGATCGGAACCCCACTCCCGCCCTCCGTCAAAGAGATCGCCGAGAAAGATAATCGTAGAGGGGTTGAGGAGATCAACAATACTATCGTAGGAGCGGGACATGTATAGGTCAGTGTAGAATATAGTTGCAGAAAGAGCGATGTTCCGACGAGCGTATGTGTGTCGGTCTATTATCTGCGGGTCGGCGACCAGGACCATTCGGTGGGGGGTAGTTTCCGGTCCCTGGCGCTATTAGTTTCGTAGCTAACAATCGGGGGAGTGTGGTGAGAGGTATACCCAGTTCTCCCAATCGTCCCAATCACAGGTTGCCATCGCGGACCTGTACACCTGACGTTCACCATGGTAGACAGCGCCGAGCCAGAGTAGGCGAAGGAGATTAACGACAGTTAAGCGCGGCCATATTAAAGCCACGAAGTTGGCAAGTGGTTGAGGCCACTGAATTTGTTTACTGGCCATGATGCTGGCTATATTCGAGTGGCTTCATCTAAGCTGCGGTGTTGTGCTAGGTGGGGGGTAAAGATTATATGAAAGTGGTAAATAAGGATTAGAGATGTACAGGTAACGAGCGTATGATGGTCAGCTTCCAACGCTGTCTAAGCTCTCCCATCGGCGGGTGCTTTACTGCGAGGTTCAGTTGCCGGCGATCTCACAGTTCAACCTGAGGAAGGAGGAAACAGCCCCATCGTGGCAGATGCCAGTTGCTCAGGGGTGGTCCGGGCCCCAACCTTGCATTACTCACGAGACCAGTAAATGAAAAAAGGGGTCTCGAGTTACCCGGCCTTGAAATGACCACAATTCATTCAAACTCCCAAAGAGGCCTTTACAAACATTCTTACTGGAGCCGTGGAGCTTAACAACGTTTACTTCTCTCCTTTCACCTAATTCTTTCTTTCTTTCCTTCTCTTCTTGTTTGTTCTTTTACTTACTCCTTATAAATATGCGATTATTATCATGGCCTTCAATTACTCAACTATTGCTCGCTCCATTGGTTGTCGCCAAAGCCGGTGAATATAACGACTACAGTGAGAATCTACTCCTAAAGTCTCTTCCGGGAAACTCCCTGTAAGTCTCTGTCATCTTCCTCTCTTCTTGTCTCTCCCGCAGCTAGAACTGATCGTAAGGGAATCATAGATTAGCATCCTTCCGCTTTATCAGTAATGGAACATTCGACAGTCACCATTCGGTCTTTCCGCGCTCGCTTGCACAAATCCTACAACAGAGCCAAACGAAGGAGCTGCACTTGAAGTTTACGTTGGGTAGATGGGACGCTGAGCAATGGGGTAGGCAGGTATGGGATGGACGAACTGCTGGGGGCACAGGTGTGGAGCTATGGGCGTGGGTAGAGGCTGCGGACGATTCTGAGTTTGTTTGCTCTTCGCCGAGATTTAGGATTTCCATTAACCTAGTGGTGATGGCAGGGCGGATGCGAGATGGACTACGCTTAATAATGCGCTTTCGGGACTGTTTTGCGCCTCGCTTAATTTTATCGATTCCACGAGGACTATTAGACCCGTCATGTCCTTCCAACCAGCCGGACATCATACCCCAGAGAGATTGGAGAGACTGCACTTGCTTCATGGAACTCTTCCGCGGGAGCCGGTATGTACGGAGAATTTGACGCCGTTCTTGAAGCTGTTACCTTGTAAGGGCAAGGCTGGTATCTCGAGTTTGTTGGATGGGCATAGGCTGTTCGATGCCCAGTGGCAGAGTATGAGCATCGACGTAAAGCCCGTTTGTGAGGAGAGTGGGAAATGCCAACTACAGATGGAGCAAACGGTGGATATGGTGCTTGATGTTGAACGCTCGCTCGGAAAGAAGGACTCCCCAGTCCCTAAACCCCCGCCAATCGAGCAACTTTCATGCGATCAGGAGAAGCCTTACGCTGGCGGCGACTCTTGTTTTCCCCTTTCCGGGGTTACCGACCTCCCTTGGTCGCTATCTGAAATGTTCGGTCGTCCCGTCCGTGGCTCATGCCCGCTCGCCGTCGTTCCCACCGAAGAGGCAACTCATGTTTGTGTCAATATCGCTGAACAGCGGTCTATCTTCGTTTCCCAGGGCTCAGAGGAGAGAAAGAGGTCACCCGAGTTGAGATGTTTTACTCTTCACGGTAGCCTCATTCATATCTTATCGGAAGTAAAGGTCCTAACTTTGGCATAGAAAATCTTGATTTCGACATAGTCCTCCCAGAGCTTAGCCCTTCTACTAATCTTCTACTAACACCTCCTCCGGTGTATGCCTCTCGCTCACTAACTGGGCATGGGCAGGAACGTGGAGGCATCCAAGCGGTCCTAAACAACCCCTCTTCAAACTCCACTGTCGAGTTCGTGTATCTTGAGTCACTCCCGTGGTTCATGAAGCCATACCTGCACACACTCTCCGCGACTATTTCCGGAAAAGACGATGGAAACATTATCCAAGATATCTATTATCGTCCCGCTCTAGACAGAAAGCGCGGGACACAACTAGAAGTCAGGCTACGGGTTCCACCAGGAGAAACCGTCCTCTTGAACTACGAATTCGACAAGGCCGTCTTGAGATACACAGAATACCCTCCTGACGCCAATCGTGGATTCGATATCGCGTACGTTACTCTAACCCCTCTCCTGTATTATTACCGCTAAAATCATTATCATCATCACCATAGCCCCGCAATAATCTCCATCCTCGACTCGGCCTCCCAAAAATCCACATTCTCAATCAGAACGACTTCCCTACTCCTCTCCCTCCCAACCCCGGACTTTTCCATGCCTTACAACGTCATCATCCTCACAAGCACGGTCATGGCCCTAGCTTTCGGTTCCATATTCAACATTCTTGTGAGGAGGTTTGTAGGCGCGGACGAGGTCATCGGCGGTGGCTTGGTATCCAAGATTCACGGCCGGCTAGCGGCGCTTGCAGCGAAGAAGAGGAGGGCAGGTGGGGATAAGCCGAAGACGGAATAGATGTATTTGAGATTTCAAGGATATTAATTGTGTAATCTCTTTTGTTTTGTTTTGTTTTGTTTTGTTTCGTAAAGTAATTGGAATTGATGGCGTTTTTAAGAGGGGTTGGGTGTGAATGAAAGGGTGTTCTATGTTGGGAATTGCAAGATTGAGTCTGAATGTGTTGATTGTGATTTTCCTTCTTCCTCTATTGTTGCTATCGGAAGGTGTAGTCTTACAAGCGGTTATCTCCTAGAGGCCTCTCAACAAAATGCAAACATAAGAGTTGTTGAGGAGCTGACGCACTATACCTTGCAGCACAGCAAAGTTCATCACTACTGATATTAATAACTGAATCGACCAAACACTACACCGGCGCTAGTGAATCTAATATAGGTTCAGCGGCCGTTCTACGGAATGCTATCACCCCCCTAAAATACAAAACCGGGATCTAGCAGCGCTGATAACGGAGAGTCATCGATTCTCACTCGATGGTGGTGTTGGACTTAGTTTTATCCGCCGTACAGGAGTAGTTCTTCTTTTACTCTTGTTCGCCTCCTTTGTTTTCCTTTTGCTTTCACAATTGCTAAGCTGCGCATTATTGAACTTATACTTTCGGATATGTACTCTCTATCTTCTTGAGTACGACTGTACTTCCTAGTTCATACTAGTTTCACTTCAATGCCGTCAGAGTTTAAGCTCCATTCATCTGTTTTGGATCTTTTCATTTATTTCTCTGCTCAATCAGTCAGTCATTGATGTAACTCTATGTGCATTAGATTTTTCTTTTGTCTTCCTTTGTTTTCTTAAAGTGGATATGTGTTCTTGTTGCGGAGCATAAATAGCACGCTCTCCGCTTCCTTAGAAAATCAAGCTTCTTTTCTGGTCCTGGCGAACACACACCTCAACAGGTGGATCAGCAGTCGGCCACCGTGTCGGAAGCTGGAAGTATCCCTTCAACGTGATGCTCAGCCCGGAACAGGCAAACTCATATCGAGCGGGCTTCCGTGGGCGCAAGCACGGCTATTTCTGGCAAGAGAAGGATAAAGAGAAATAACACTATTCACGGCAATTCCATCACTTCCCTATATCTTTCTATGCTCCTCAGTGTTTACTTAAATGACATAAAAAGCTCCTCTGCAAGAGCGTTCCTCCCATCATATCAGCAGGAACCCCCATTCGATCCGGAAATACCCTCGGAGCGCCTGGTGTCGGGCTTTTAAGATAGATTGTTGGAGGTCACGGGCACGAAGTGAGGGATAAAGATGAAGCGAGGATTACTCGCTTTGAATGCCGCAAAGGAGGGCCCCCAAGGCTAGAAGATTATCCAGCTCTGGGAAGACAACGTGAACGAATATATATACAACTAGTGTTCCGGGGGAGAGTCTGGTCATTAGGCGCGAAGCGCGAGCAGACATACATCCCACGTAACCCCTTGAGAGCGCTTAGTGTATTCTATCCATCCCGAAATATAAGTCTAATTTTCCCCCATCCCACCTACCCGCTGCTCCCCTCAACAGCCCCAATCCCCGACCTCATGAGTATCCGGACGTACGCCGCGTGCGCAAAGTACATCCACCCGGGCAACTTCCCAACCTTATCCCCTTGAGCCGTGGAATCAAAGAATACGCTCTTCATATGAAAGTTTGCAAACATGTCATCCTTGGTAACCTCCAGCAGGAACAACCCATCCCTCCTCCTATTCCCACGGACCAGCGGCGAGTCACCGCATCTGATAATCACCTACACATCCATTGAATCAATGCCGAACAAACAATTAGGAAGACACACGGCGGGGGAGGAGGAGGAGGAGGAGGAGGAGGGTACTTTATCATTCCCCCTCTCCACAACCTCGAAATGATCCGTGATAATGCTTCCAACCCCATACTCCGCATTCTCCAACTCCCCCTTATCCCAGAGCATCCCCTCCCTCCCTTCCAAGTGTCTATGCTTCATCTCCAGGATTTTCCGCTGACACATGTATCCGCTGCCCGCCCACACACCCGAGCAAAAGCTTCGGATCAGCGTCTCGTTGTCGGTCATCGACAGACGCGAAAGGGGGACCTGCTGCACCGCGTGGCTGGCGAAGGTGGGCGGATTGTTGTGCGGGTTGTAGAGTTTTAGGGCTTTGCCGAGAGAGGGGTCGGTTGTCGCGGTGTAGGGGACGAAGTGTGTGTCACGGGTTAGCAGGTATAGCCCGCCAGCGGAAGTGGCGGCTGTGCCGAAAATGAGTTTGGCCGCGGTTCTGATGATTGGCATTGGGAGGTGGTGTGGATGAAATAGTGAGGGAATTGGGATGGGAAGAGGGGTGGTGGGGAAGAAATGGATAGGTGGGTGGATAGGTTGGAGTCGCTTGGGATAGGATAGAACGAGACAGAACGGTACACACATGGCACCGCAGAGGACCGTACTATAATACCGTACTGTCCCTGTCCCTGGCATACAATACCGGTATCAGTAAAAAATCCGAAAGCGAGATAGGCCTTTTTTGAGTTACCGGGAGCTGAGTAAGTGGTTGTGCAACAACAGCCCGATTTTCAGATATCATACCAGATACAGATCTGATCACTTATCAGTATTTGATGACGCCTCCCCCCTTTGATTTCGCAACCTCATTCTATTAAAGCATTATAACTAGAGAAGGAATACTTTCTTCAAGTAATCCTCTCCAGACTACTAACTTACACCCCATAAGTCTCAAAAATCTATATATAAAAAAACACCATTCGTAAATTTGCAGCGTACCGGACCAGGTAGTGAGTTTGACTTTGAATTGAATTAATTAAAACGCACAGAGGGAAGGTGCAAATCTAGAGGGCTCAATTGGGCCCCAGCGTGAGAGATAGAGAATTCGGATGCGGAATGAGAACAAACTACAATTGCAAAGGTATCCACTTTCACGATTAACCCATTTCCTAGGTCAATGTTAGCGAGTGACTTTTGATATATTGCTTTCTCTCCCATAGCTGTCGATCTGCGACCTTTCCTGGTAATGCCCCCCCACGCTTATGAACTGTTGGATTTGGCACCAAATGATGGGATAAAACACCTAACATAGATGGTATCTACTCGTAGAACTGGTGAAACCATTGAACAAAGGGGTCGATACCCTCCAGTGTATTTAATCTTAGAGTAGACAGTCATGGCAAAATAGAAAGTGCAACAGTGGACGGTAGAGCGAGGTGTTTTGCCTGGAACTTGGACACTATGTACTGTACAGTAGAAAGGGCAGGGGATCTAGCTCCCGCAATCTCACTCACGCTCGCCTCTAAAACTGTAAAAGCGGGTGCCCAAATGGAACACAAGTGACACATCCTGATCCTTCTATGGATCACTAAACCCATCTCTGCATTACTCCTCATACTGCCGTGATAACAAAGGGAAGACATGTCTGGAGAATCTTCCCCTCCGTGAATCACTAAAACACTGGAACAATCTATCAAACTCCCGAACGACCCACAATACTCGCGCAACTTCCATAATCAGCCACAGGTCAGATGTTAAGCTACAGAGAGAAGAGAAGAAAAAATCTTTAGTATTTGTGCAAGAGGTGCTCGACAATTGCTATGATAGACATAAACAAACCCACGAACAAATGGAATTGGCAGACAGGAAGCCCATCACATCAAATACGCCCCAATTAACTGCGAAATCTAGTCTAGCTGACCCGTTGATATCTAAGCAATAAGCAAACTGCAGGAAGAAAAAGCAAACACTACTACCAGGTCTCCTGCCTGAACCTTCCCTCCTTCTCCATGTGGGCGAGATACGCGATAGCCACTTCCTTCTCCCACTCGCCCTTCTCCTGGAAGACCCTGACGAGCGCCTCGCGAACGGCGATCGGCATATTTCCAGAGCTTCCACACACGTAGACTACCGCACGCTGCTTGAAGATCCTCTCCCAAAGATGCTCCGCCTGCTCTAGGATAACATGTTGAACATATCTCTTGGCCGGTTGGTCTCGAGAGAACGCAGTATGCAACCTGAGGAAATCTCTGCGAACCAGCTGAGCCCAATCCCCCGGAAAAAAGAAGTCAGTGTCCTTCCCACGGCAGCCGAATATCAAAGTATTCTTGAGATAATGGCCTTTGTTGAAAATGCGTTCCCATAGGAGCGCACGCATAGGGGCGACCCCAGTGCCTGGAGCGATCATTACGACCGGTTTGTTGTACAACTCGGTGGAATAATGGGGAACCAAGGTGCCGTGTTGAAAGACCACACTGACAGGATCGCCTTCCTTGAGCGAAGCGAGCCATCTAGTGCAGACGCCTTGGCGCGTCTTCTTGATGATGGTCTTATATTTCACAATTGCAGCCAGAATCTCTAGATTGTTTCTCTCAGGATTCCAATCAACCGTCTCTCTGTCGCAAGCACTAATACCGGACGAATGGCCGGTATTACTGCTTGCGACAGAGAAAGCGCGTGGGCGCATCACCGGAATGACATCGGTGAGACGGTTGATCGGAATCCTAACACTGGAGAATTCCTGTAAAACCTCAAGGATACTTCGACGGGGTCGAGTTGTATAGTCGTAGAGTTCGTCGAGGTATTCAGGTTTGGTAAATTCCAAAATACGCTCCTTGTGTATTTGGTTGTTGGTAAAGTTGGCGATCATACCGAAGAAGGCGCGGCGGGGAATTGCGTTGATGTCAAGGTAGTGTATCAATACGGTGCGCAAGGTTAGGGGGTGAATAAGCCTCCCTGGGAGGGGAGACTCGATCACTGGATCGGATGTCCTCACAAAAGCTAGAGGGTGATCGGCGATATCAGTGAACCCCTGGCAAGCTAAAAATTCCTCTACGTCTTCGGGAAAATTCTTAGGTAGAAGAGTTACCGTGTCTCCAGGTGCCCATCTAGCGCTGGATCCCGGTACACTGATAGTGATGTGTCTCACATCTTGCCAATGTGACTCTGCTGTAACCCGCTCATTTCTAGCAACCTGGAATGTTCTAGAGGCCGGGCGCGGGGCGTGGAGGTCCTTCATGACATCTTGAACTGGATAAGTGATCTTGACGTGGCTCGTGAGAGCCAAAAAGTGTTCGGGCTCCAGCAAGCGGTCCGCGGGGATAGGTTCGAGCCCGTCCGGGAGAGGGTATTTTTTGGATAAAGTCTCGACAAGCATCTCCAACCATGGGAAAAACGAGCCGTTGATCCTAAGATATGTTAGTGATTGCTATTCAGGCTCAAGATCAAACCAACAACTCACCCCTCGCTATGCTGCTCATCACCCTCGCCCCTCGCGACTACTTGGGCAGCACCAAGCTGTAAAAATCTACTATGAATTTTCCTCGCAGCCGCATTGTACTTGAGATAGGTGCTATCGCCGCAGCCAAATGTGGTGAACTCGACATCTTTGAGCCAATCCCGAGGAATACGCCTCACGAGGAACTTCCTCCAAAAGTCTTTCCCATTCGTCGGAATCTCTCCTTGGCCAGTGGTAGAAGCAAGGAAAATTATGGTCCTGTAAGTGGGCAGAGAAGTGAACGGATCGAGCTCGTTCGCTTCGATGCACCTAACATTGAATCGACGACGAAGGAGAGTATAGGTAACCTCCTTGGCTAAATCCGCCGCAGTCCCCAATTCAGAGGCGTAAAGAATCAAAACTGGGGGACCAAGCAGTAAGGAACCCGCCATTAAGATTTGGTAAGTCGGAAGGAATTGAGAATTCTTGTGGTGAAAAGGAGGGATAGATTGTTGCCGGCAGTGGTGGTGACCACGTTTCAAGGAGAAAGTTTAAAAGGATAGAGGGGCAAACTCTTATCGATAAGACGGAAGGATTGAATGCAGGGTAACTTCCGTTTTTGGATCAGTGTAGGACCTTCCTTGAGCCTAATTGCTGAGCGAAATAGAGAGGTCCTAGCCCCCATGGTGCTGGGAGCTATATGAGATGAGGGGCATTTATCATATGATAGCTCTGGTGTTGAAAAGGTCTTGACATATGATATTATTGAAAGAACAATTCAGGTCGGGGGCCACCCTTATAAATACACCCCTGAAAATCCTTTCCCCCACCATCACACCAACCAAACACGCCCAACCGAACCCGATGGAGTGCTAACTACAACTAGAATACCCAAGTGGGGTATGGACAGGACCTAGAAACACAATTCCGCACTCGACAGTATGATACTTGACGGCCAAGCGAGAAATACAGAGTTGTGGGGCACGGGATGGCGACAGGATAGAAACTCAAGCCCATTCCATAAAACCCTAAAGACCAGGTTACGGCCTACTGCGACAAAACTTATAATAATAATAATAATATTATCATCATGCATCAATAGAACCAGATCCCAGAGGAACACAGTTCGAAAAGAAGCCTGTAGCACAGGGTTCGGCAAGAAGTTATGGAACGGTTATTTATGGCTAACCAACCAAATATATCCCTATCAGCCCGGGTCAATCGGTTCCTATTCTTGTACTGCACCGTACAAGTATCATACCAGGCAAGATGTCTTCGCGGATGGTGAAGATTGCAGGGATGTGTGAGACCTCAAGCCTATTGCATGGGAAAACATAGCAACATGCTGACACACTGACTTGCTGTTTTGGTGTTTTTTGACCAGTGTTTGTTTGTGGTTTATGTATTGAGGCTAAGAACTCCCGTAAAATCACCAAAAGACTTTATCCCATCATCTACTGTGAAAACAACCACAAGGAAAATTGAAAATAGTGCCAGCAGAGCTCAAGTAATGCTTGAATTTCCAGCAAATTCTTCCAATTTCTTTGTGTTGTTTGAGGGACAAGGACTGGTGGAAGCCTGAGTGTGAATATTTGCATGTTTATCACAATGTGAACCCTTGTAGACTAGCGGTTGAGGGTATGTTTTCGCCAAGAATGGTATTATACAGGCACCCCTGGCATGGTATGATATTTGGAATACAGTATGATACCTTGCCATATTTTTAATTTTTTCAACACCTTCTGAAGTTAAATGCATGTGCCTATGTGTGGAGCCAGGAGGGCGCTACTATTAACTACCGGCACTCTACAAGTACCTCATTGATAAGTCCCAGTGCTGGAGAACCCAAGTCATGGACCGCAAGCGAGTTCAATCAAACAACCAGCAATGCAGAGGTAGCTAATAGTGTCTTGAGATTTGATTCCTCTAACTAGACAAAGACTGCTCAATCGGCCATAATGCGATGACTCTCAGGCCCCCACAAACTACCATCTATTCCAATTGCGATACGGTTCCAGTTAACTTGTCAATACACTGATTTCTGCTCACCTGCATGCGATAAACTGCATGCGAAATATCCTCACCCTCCTACGCGTTTGAGCAGAGAAAGACTAAAGTAGAATAGTTAACAACTTAACATTCCTCCGAACCCTGGATTTTACTAATCAGAAGCTCAGCCGCATCGGGGGTTTTAAAGGACCGTGACTTGCAGTAGCCTATTACCTCCTCTCGGCGAGTACGAGCACAGTAAGTCTAAATCGAATAAACGATTGGTCGACGGCTGAACCATTCCCCGGGATTTGCATGAGTGGTTGGTGCCGCAATCATACAGTGCCCGTGTCACAATCGCGCGCTTGGCCCGGCCTCTAGGGCTTGGTGGGAGAGGGATTGGGATTGCCTTGTCTTTGTCTGGCTATAATACGAGAGTGTCCCTTTGCACTTCTCCCCCTCCTTTTCGCTTCTATTCTCTGCTCTTCTCATTTCCTCTTCTTTCTCTACTCCTACAAGGTACTTGAGAATGCCACCTCTACTCCCAGTACTTGTTTACCCACCGCTGTGTGCATATGCTGCCTGGGCCCTCTGGACCAATTCAGAACAAAACGGTCTATTCCCTGCGATAAGGAAAGCAGTCAATGGCGGCTTCTTGCCAGATGATACTCCCCTGATGCAGAAGTATACTGAGCATGAAGGGGCGGATAAATGGTTGGCAACGTTGGTTACCTTCTTTTTCCCGGTGACTTGGAAATCCAACGACGGAACGATCGAGCAGGTCCAGAATATTTTTGCTGGCGTGATTGTTGGCTTTACGGCTATGCTAGCGGACGCCTATCGCCCCAAGAGCAACTTTCTGCTTTGGTGGTAAATTACCTTTCACATCCCCACCTCATCCCTTCTTTACATCCGATTTGGCGCGGTAGACGAATAATTATTACCATTTTTTAGGCCTTCCATCTGGGGCATTGCCTTTCAACTCCTAGGAGCCGGGATTGTCCTGCCCATATATTCTCTCGTATCCGCATACTTTCCATCATCTGGCCAGCTTTCCGCGAAGGCTGCGGCAGCAGTCCCCTACAGTATTCTGGTGGGCGCATTCCTGCCAGCTTTCATCTCACTCGCTCCCGGAATCCTCCCCCGCGATGAGCATACCCATCAAATCATCCTGGCTATCTGGCAACCCTTCCCCGCGTACGTCTCCCTCGTACAGGCCCTCCTGGTCTACACCCCACTCTCAGCCATCGTCCCCAAGCCCAAGTACGTGTCAAAGTACCTCGGCAACACCTTCACCGCCCTCGCTGTTGCCGCGGGAGCACTACATTTTGCAACGAGCGTCTACTATTGGGGGAATCTATGGGATATGTACGTCCCGTACTTTGGCGATGCCGGATTCCGCGATGGTGCGAAGATCTTCTTGAAATGGGATTATATATGTATACACATTGCGTTATTGGGGTATGCGGTTGCAAAGGGTCGGAGACTCTGGGCTGTCGGGCTGACGCCTGTTATTGGCCCTGGGGCGGTTATTGCCTGGTGGCTAGCCGAGGCGGAATTTGCGGTAGAAGAGAAAATTTTGGGGAGTGGGGTGGCGGGGAAGAAGAGGCAGGGGAAGAAGGATGTGGCAAGTTAGACTTGAAGCTATTGATGAATGAATGAATGAATGAATTGTCGGAATTTTTGGGTGGATTGCTAAGGCGTGCGTGATGATCTCGTGCGTGTCTCGCATGCTTGTTTGTACTGTACCCGAGTATTACCGTGATGTATATCTTTACTCCTACTCTTAGGTTTAAATGGTATAGTTGGGCGTCTAGGAGGGAAAAGGATAGCATACCGTAGGTCACAGGCTACAAGGAGTCTGGTAAAGCACTTGGAGACATATCCAATCGCCCTGTTCTAGCTGTTTTGACACAGGAGGATCATGGCTATTGAATACCGAGGTGGACTCGAGTACCGTAAAAACTGAAATAAAAGAACCGTGTGCTATGTCGTTGGAGTTGCCTCCTCTGGTAAGGTCTGGTGTTTTTTTGTTTTTTCATGACTCTCAGGAGGCCTGAGCAGCTCTGTTTTTGCTGTGTTTTTAGCCCCTTTTCTCAAGTGGGTAATTCTCGACTACATAGCACACGGTTCTTTTATTTCAGTTTTTACGGTATACAGACGAATAATAAGGGGGGACTCGGGGGGGGGGGGGGGCTAGTTAGAACGCTTTCATCTTTTATCGCAAAACATGGTCCATTTTCCGGTCAAGATGGGGGTCTTTCTGTTCACGAGGGTGTGGAATCGCCATTATAGATTTACCAACTGGGTTCGTATCATAGCGTTGTTGGTTATTTGGTTTTAACCTTTTAAGTGTCATACCAGTGATGTATCATACTGTAGGAAGGCGTGTTTTCCAGCAAACTTTAGGGTATTCTACTTGCCAATATTTGCCCGCAGTTTCGAATAGTAAAGTCCTTTCCCCCTCCCCTCGAGATGGCAGTGGCCGCGGCAGCCGCACCCAACTTTGACACCCAGTGAAGAGGAGAAGGACTTCAATCATCGCCCACATCCCATGGGGCGATAAGAAGCATTGCCCCAAGGCATGGGGCGTGCTTAGCCTCGCCATGCCACCGGTATGATAGTTTATCAAGTCTTAGGACGACAAGCCTTACTCGAGCAGATTGAGGCTAGCCTCCGGTCTACCCCCTCCATCCACGACTTACCTGTCATTTCTCGGCGGAACTTCCTTTTTATCACAGTATCAAGGCTAGAACACGGCCAATAGCGCTCTCCTCAAAGTTCTCACGAAAGTCCTCCAGCTCAACTCCCCGCAGCGCCTCTCCTCGGTTAGAACTCTGGCCAATCGACGGCACCATGGGGAAATCTGGTTGGGAATACAATTTGCAATGTCTTTGATATGAGGCCAATAGTATTCGCGATTCAGTCAGTCCCACAACTGGCTCCTGTGCCAACGCCGATATGCATTCAATAGAACAACTCTTCTCAGGCTGTGTGCGCATAGGATTTGCTGCGACTTTGCAGAGGTCTCTGAAAAAATGAGAAAAAGCGTGGCTCATGTACTAGTACAGTACTAGTAGAGGCGGGAACCGCGCCTTTTCAGTGTCGCACAGTGGCTCTGAGCCTCCAAGCATCCATATATTAATCCTGGTAACCTCAGCAGCTGCTAGCTTCCTGCTGGTCTCCGGGTCTTTCAACTTTCATCAGTACTTTCTGCCTAATTTTGTTTCTTGAGGAGATAAAGAATCGAAAATCCGAGTTGGTGATTTCCCCTGGCCTTTTAAATGGAGCAATGGGCTAATACTAGGACAGCACTGCGCGTGACTTGGGAAGCTTAGCGAGGATCCCGTTCAATACCGGTACTAGAATCTACGAGCTATGGGCTCAACCGTGTCAACCTTTCTCGCGTCAACCGTAATTTTTCTGGCGTTACCGCCCGGAGCGGCAGCAGCAGATGGCATCGACTTCTCAAACAATTTGTTTTCTGACCTGGGCCCTGTGCTGGCCCTCTTCGGAGAGCAAGTTGCGAAACAGTTCATGTCCCAGTCCATGAGCTGGCTCGAGGATGTGATATTCGCCATGGCGCCATTGGGTATCATAACGGCGATAATAGGCGCAGTCCGGGTCGGTGGGCCAAATTGGCTTAAGGCAGTTGTCGGAAGGGCTAGAGAAAGTGGGGCAGCCGCAGAGATGGAGCTCATGTCCTCCACTTCACACGAGGTGTGCGAACTTTGGAATGGGCAAGCTATTGTTCGGGTTATGGGCTCTCCAGATATTGCTGAGATTCTCTATTTTGAGGATATAGGGCATGACAAGGGTGAATGTGGACTATTCACATTTAAGATGGCTGTGAAGAAGGGGATTCTGAAAAAAGCCGGAGAAACGAAGAAGGATGGATCAGCTCGAGCCGAGGAAAACCCACCCATGACACCAACCACCGAAGGCGCACCAGATACAAAAAAGGTTTTCTCGGGGATTTTTTCGCGGACTTCCTCGAAGAGATCTTCAACCAGTCCGGATTCAGCGAGCACGGATGTCGAATATGCCACGAGACGCCAGCGGAGAAAACACCCCCAAAACACGTCAAAACTCGCCACCTCTGATAGCGCCCCGAACATATCATTAAACTTCTGTGAAATCAAGAGACAGAGGGAGTTGTGGTTATTTGCTATTCTGGGCTTTGTGCTTCAGTTTGGCTCTTTGGTCTTTATTGGGGTCACCCGTTACCACCAGAAGCTCGATTGGAAGGAGGGCCGAAATCCGGGATATGCCTACCCCCTTATGGCATCAGGGACTTTGCTCTTGGTGATGGGGATGATGGCATGTTCGCATGTAGTGCAGGCCTCATCCGAAGAAACCATCTGGGAGGCGGAAAACCCCTTTAGGATTCTATGGCTGCAAAAGAGCGCTACTGTCAACGATCAGTTATTCGGGTCTTATGCACTATTTGCGGACAAGGAGCGCAATACACTTACCACTTCTCGTCGCCGAACATACACACCTTCCTCAAAATCTCCAAGTTCTGCAAAGTATACCTTCGCTGCGGCCCTCTCTTTCCAGAACCTGACTATTGTGGGGTCATTCATTAGTCTTGCTGGTTTTGTAACCCAGTTTGTCGGAATTCGTGCTCTGCACTGGTCAGCGTCTATTGCACAGTTAGTTGTAACGTTAGCTATGACTGCTGTGAGAACCTGGATTCGCCGGAATATGTCTTCGCGACCGGGGGCTAAAATCCTGCCGACCGATTATGAGATTGACTGGCTTGCAGTAAAACTTGGGACGTCCGCGGAAAAGCTGTGGGAGCTCGGGGCACACCATCACGAACACGGCGGCCCGGAGGGCGATGATGATGACGATGATGGCGATGACGATCTTGGTTTGGAGGTGTTAACCTTGCGGCACTACCGCAGGTATGAGGCTACTCAAGAAGCACATACTGGGCCTGTGACGGACGCAAAAAGAATGTTGGAAATGCGGGCGAAACTCGAGCATCTTACGGATTGGAAGGGGTTATCTTACCCTTTTGCATTGGAGCTCGTCAAGTGCCTTCAGTCTTTGCTGTCATGCTTCGTGACCTCACAGTCTATCACTCTCGAGGACGATTTCACTGGTTCAGCGGTTTTCCGGTGGGCGTTACCGGTCAAAGTTGGGCAGAAGATAGAGCAAATAACTATAACCGCCGAGAGGTCTAAGGACCAGAGGGGAAATTGGCTCCCATGGAGCGTCCGTGTATCCGAGATTTGCGCTATAATATCTCTGTGGAGCTATAGAATGAAGAAATACGAGCAAGCCCTGGAGGATACTCCTGATGGGGATGGTTCATTTTGGGAATATGGGCATGGGGCCCCGACGGTATTGCGAGTGCTTGGGCCTGCGACAAAACTCCTCATTCGTGATTGTGAGTGGTGGATGGATAGAGGTGGAAGATTTGTGGTGGTGGAAACCTTGGAGCTACAAAGGAATGCAAAGCCATCAAGCAAGGTGGCAACTCTCGAGACGAAAGAACTCTCCAAGACGATTGCGCAGGTGAACCGCAGCACTGCCAAGAACTCCACGGCGTCTGTTGCCCCCCATCGCATCATGGGCACTGAGCCTATGTACCACGAGTCACTCGTCTTCGTCTCTGAGACCCCGCTTCGGCGAATGTGTGCTCAAGAGATATTATCTTCGTTCATGTGGGCAATTGCAGGCACTGTTCAGTCCATTGCTGGCAAAACCGAGCCCCGAAGCGCAACTCCTCCTGGGGATCACAAAAGTAAACTTGACCAATGGTTCGATTTCAAGCTCGAGAATGATTTCTTCCAAAAACTCGCTGAAACCATAGCTGAGTCTGGAGTAACCAGCAATAATCAGGATGCTTATGCACTCATAATCCCACCCTTTGCTGCTGCCGATAAGCTGCCTGGAGTGTCGTATGTTGTCACCGAAACACATCGAAAGCTCAAAATTCTCCAGATAGTGGAGAAACAGGAAAACATTACCAAGATAAGAGAAGCCTACATAGAGCTCTTCAAGATCTGTAACAGCTCAAGGCGAACCCATAGCACGACCATTACGGTAACTGCCCTGCTTGTGGAAGAGCTTTGCTGCCTTAATAATGCTGTGGCTCTCTACACGGATAGAGCGAATCTTGAAAACGAAGGAGGGGAAATCAGAAAAAGCTTGGACCACATAAAGAACCAATTGATCAAGGACGGTGACAAGGATACGCTCGGGGCGTTGATCTATCTTTATGAGAAGCAGGGTCGAGATGCTGGCGGAACAGGTCAACTTCCCGGTGGTTGCGCGACCGAGATTCGCGCCACCTGTGAATTTGAGAATTTGAAGAAACTGGAAGAAAGGGCTAGGTGGAATCGGGCCCACGAATTGGTAACAGATGATAAGGACCACATTCAGGAGATTATTGATATGGGATGGGACCGAATCCCAAAGGACGGCTTCGATCTTGATGCCGTTGACATCCTTGGTTGGACACCCCTTCACTACGCGGCAAACAAACCGGGCGATCACCTGGGCTTGGTGCGGAGTATACTGGATGCCGGAGGACAAGTCGATCCCAGAACCAAGTCAGACTATACACCTCTACATTACGCCGCCGCCAACGGGCATACACAAGTCGCCAGTAGGTTATATGGGAAGGGGGCGGCGAAAGATGCTAGGAATATAGACATGAAGACACCACTCCATTTGGCAGCAGAACACGGGCATCCTGTGACTACCAAGTTCCTGTTATCAAAGGGCGCCGATGTTGAAGTACGCGACAAGTATGGCTGGGCACCCTTACACTATGCTGCGGCCAAGGGCAGGAAGAGTATCGCCGAGCAACTTCTCGCCAAAGGGGCTATGGATGATGCTCGTGAAAACCTGGAAATGACACCCCTACACATGGCAGCTTCCACAGGCCAGTTGGAAATAGTGAAGATCCTACTCGACCGGGACCCCAAGGCCGTTCCACGTGATTATATTGCCCGGACGCCTCTGCACCTCGCAGCATTGAATGGTAATGGCAAAGTGGTGGAAATTCTGACTACAAATACAAGCCCAAACGTGACAGACCATGAAAAAAACACGCCTCTTCATTACGCCGCCCAGCGAGGCAATTGGGATGCTGTTCGTCGTCTTCTTTACAAGGGGGCTGATCCAAACCCTCTCAATAACGTCGATTCTACGCCGCTGCATCCTGCCTACCAGCATGGCCATATAAAGGTCGTGAATGAGCTCCTGTCAGCGGGGGCTGATCCAACTCTCAAGGCCCCAGCAGGGCGCGACCAAACACCCCTCGAAGAAGTTAAGGTTAACAAGGAGTTGCCGGAAGATGAGCGCAACGAATTGATTGCGCTATTGGAGAGGTATACTAAGGCCTGGCTAGCGAAAGCAGAAACCCGCGCTTCCCAAATGTTCCTTTAAGCACGGTATCAGGAGAGACGGGCAGGCTCTAGATGTATTGGAGCCTTGCTCGGTGGTGTGTAATGGCAGACGCGAAAGATTCATAGACTTTGTTCCCCCCGGCTCTTATTTTGCAGCCGGTGCACCACACCCGTCACTGGTCCTGGAGTTTTTTCTTTTCTTTGCTTTACTTTGACTTTCCTGCGTAACCCCTACTATTTCTCAGTTTCTTTCTTCTTGTTCTACCCGTACAGTAGATTATTTGCCTTTTTCTTTCTTTTTTACCCTATTCATCGCATCTCATATTACACAGTTGCTACCCACCATCCAGTGTGCGATTCACGAGGGTGGGGGGGGGGGGTAGCTGGGGGGGTGTTACCTGTATACTTTCAAAAACGAAAAGAGTGCCTTCCGAATATTATTATTATCATCATAAATGCCTATCATCATCCATTCATCCATCTTAATCTGGGCCTGATACCAACACTCGCAATAGCAACGCACCCGTACAGTACCCACTCACCTCCTCATCCCTCCCCTGCATACAAAAACATCGCACCTTTTCCACCATCCAAGGCTTGACCTCCTCTCCCCTCCCTCCCTCCATCACCAAACCCACAAGCACATCCACAACGGACCCCATCCCGCAATTTTTTCCCGGCGGAGCAGATTCCGGTTAGCAGCCTACAACACCACCACCACCACCACACGCGATACGGTACACCTCTGTCGTGCGATAGCGAGACCTGCGCACAACTGCTCCTCCCCAGTGCAACTTTCTTGCCTATTGTATGATACAGAGGCGCGAATCATCACATGTGCTAGTGAAACTTAGGTTTGGAGGGTAGGATCTTGTTAGAGGTGCCGATTTTTTTTATTTATTCCTTTCAAAAGAAAACAATAGTTGCAGGGTTTGGAGGTGTTCATGGTTAGTCAGCGGCATGAAGGGTCACTCGGGGGGGGGGGGGGGTATGGTAGGCGAGGCCGGCTTGCACGTACGGTAATCTACTGAGTGGAGATCAGATGGTAGATAAATAAGTTAAGTATTATTTTAATTCTAAACGTTGGTGTTTGCAAGTGCTAAACTAGACTATAATACTAGATTAAACTATGTAAATATATGTGCATCATATCGTGAATGTGCTCGTAGCGGAGCGTGAGATATCCTAACCATGCAGACGGACGGACGGACGGGCAGACAAAAGGCCTTGAAAAAAAAAAAAAAAAAAACAGGTTAGAAAATATGCACCTCCCCCATTCTCCGACAGTATCATTAAACAAGAAACCTAATACAAGAATTACATATTTACAGGAGAAAAAACAAAAAAGGGCCCCATCGCGATTTAATAACTTCCACGAGTATATCCACCGCCATTCCCACCCGGATACGGCATGTACTGCTGTTGCTGTGGATTTCCGTATTGCTGCTGTGGTGGGGGAGGTGGAGACCCTGGCTGTGGGTTTCCATAAACTTCGTGCAGCCCGGGCTGCGCATGTACTGGATACCCGTTATATACTTGCTGCTGGTGGTGCTGGTCATCGTTGTGTAGTTCGTAAGGTATATTCGTCGGATAATCTGTGGTCATTCAAGTTAGCAAAGAAATTATAGTTGAGAAGACTGGGGAAAACATGCAGTCAGAAGTCTCATTTCCCTCCCTTGCCACCGCTGCCGCCTCCTCCTGCAACTCCGCTACGCCGGGCGGCACACGAATAGTCGAATACCTAGGCACCGGCGCCACAACCCCCCTCGAAGACACCTCCGACACAGGGGATGCGGTGCTCCCACGCCCGCCAGCACCACTTCCACCAGCGCCACTAGATGGCGGCAGCGGCAACACCGGAATGGTCGGTTCTCGTGCGGGTGGGGGCCTGAATATCCCCTGCATATCAGGATCCCTCTCCTGCGCCTTCTTCTTCTTCTTCTTCTTCCTCATGAGGAGGAAGATTCCAATGATTGCCGCGAGGAGGACTGTCCCGCCAATGGAGGCACCCGCTATGACCGCTGGGCTGGGGCTACTCTTGCCAGTACCCCCGCCGGTGTTGGGTTGGGGAGTTTGGGTTCCAGTCTCGGCGGATTGCGGGACAACGACCCGGGTTGTGACGACGGGGACCTCGACAAAGGTGGTTCTGCCATCGGTGACTACTGCTGAGGTACTCATTGAGGTTTCGACAGTGGTTTTTGGAGAGGCTGACTTGCTTGAGGCTTTGGTGCCCCCGGTAACGATAGTTGAAGGGGGTTGGGTGATGACAGTGCCATCGCGGGTGATGACAGTGCCGGCACGGGTGGTCGTGCTCGGTGCTTTATTGCGCGTTTGTGAGATGGTTTGCACGAAGCTCGAGGTGTCTCGTTTGGGGGCGGAAGGGGTGGGGGCTGAGGGGGATTGGGTTTTGATGACAGTGCTAGGGGAAGGCGGAGTGTTACCTAGTGTTACTGCTTTGCTGGGCCCAGTTGTAGTTACTGCTGGTGACTTGGCGGTAGTTGAAGGTGGTCGGGCAGTGGTAGAGGGTGGCTTGACAGTGTCGGAGAGCGGCTTGACAGTGTCGGAAGGCGGCTTGGTAGTGTCGGAGGGCGGCTTGTTCGTGACGGAGGGCGGCTTGACAGTGTCGGAGGGTGGCTTGGTAGTGACAGCGGGCGGCTTGGTAGTGTCGGCGGGCGGCTTGGTAGTGGCGGGCGGCTTAGTAGTGTCGGGCGGCTTGGTGGGGTCGGCGGGCGGTTTAGTGTCGGGCGGCTTGGTGGGGTCAGCGGGCGGCTTGGTAGTGACGGCAGGAGGGGCGGTGGTCGATGGCTTAATGGGGGTGTTAGGAGTGCTTGTGATGGGTTGAACGGAAATGGTAGGGGATTTGCTAACCGGGTCGGGGCCAGAGACCGAGACCGAGACCGAGACCGAGACCGAGACAGAAGGGCCGGGCGTCGGTCCTGATCCGGATCCGCCAGATACTGCATTAGCGCTAGAACTTTCCGCACGTTTCGCAAGCGCATTGCCGCTACCGCTTCCGGGCTATCGAGGGTGTTAGCTGTTGATCACAAACGAATAAAGAAAAAACGGGGGAATTCAATCATTGCGAAAAAAATCCTTGAGCTCACCAGATCAATGCAAGATATACCACTGCCAACGAGCCGACAGGTCTTATTTGGCGGACAGCACGCATCAAAGCCCGCACACTTGGTATGCGTTGCAATCGCACACGGATTCTGAGAAGCAAACCCCCTAATTAACATTACCCCCTTTTTCAAGACTGATCAAGGACAAAGAAAGGAGAATAACACACAATCGGCAACACCACAGAACAATCGCGACCCTTTGGACAACAAACTGTGTTGTCCAGGTGATTTTTCTGACACACGTATCCATCCTCGCAGCAGCTCCCATCACCGCAAAAATCCCCGCCAGCTGGGCAGCATTTCATCACATCCTTTGGAGACGCTGAGTGAAGGGCTGATCCCCCACAGACACGCTTCTGAGGGCTAACGTGCCTAAGGAGTCGCCCTCTCACCCCAAGGAGTAGGAGGTCCAATGGGTTATTTCCCCGGCCAAGTAGAGGCCTCGCTGGGAGGAGACCTGGTGTTGGCAGGAGGTTCGCGTCTTTTAGAGGACTTGGGCCATTGGTGTCTTCTGCCAAGATTATGGTTAGGAGGGCGAAAAAGGTCGTCAGGTATCGCAATGCCATGGCTATTAATTTTTAGATCCTCCTCCTCTATCTGTTCTCCTTCTGTCTCTCCCTCTCTCCGGGCCTCGTGCCTACTCCTTCTGTCGTATCGTATCGTATTGTATCGTACCGTTCGTGACACAGTGGTCTCGCAGCCGAAAAAAAGTGCCAAATGAAAATAAAATAAAAAACCAAACACTCCCAAACACAACCGGAAAAACTAAAGCCCAGAGGGGGAGAAGAAGGTGAACCAGGAAAAGCGAGGGGATGTGAAGCTCTTTTGAAATAAATACGGTAGCCAGAGCCTGTCAAAGTCAAGTTACACTTCAGCCGCAGTAAGAAAGACCTCAACAATGATTGAACGCTGACTCCCTCCACCACAGCCACGAAATCTCCTTTACTCGTGGTGCGGTTGGACCATTGAGACATAAACTTGGCTTGGTTTTGTGGGTTTTCCCGCCTTTTTAGGGAGGGGAAGAACTGGTGGCTTGATGGGTTAGTTCGTTTTCAGATGCTCTGTGTTACGGGGGCGTGATGAGTGGGAAAAAAAAGTAAAATCTTGAGGGTTTGTGTCTTTGAACTTTTTTCCTGGAGGCTCGAGATCTGCTGCTTGCTTTTTTTCCCCTCTTTGGGTTTTTCCATAGTATGATGCGAAATTGTTATTATTATTTTTGCAGTCTGCTCGTTCCGGTGTTGTCTTTGCTCATTCTAGACCTTTGCCATGGTGCGGTGATTAGATATGGATGACAGACACGATGGAAGACCTGGCAGAGTCTTTCTTTGACAAAAGCCCCGCTGGGCCACAAAAAAAGAGTTTATGGTTCAGGCGGAGCCCAGTTCTCTCGCCGTGCGCTTTGAGAAATCTATTTCTGATATGTCCGAAAGTGGTGGTGGTGGTGGTGGTGGTGGTGGTGAGATTGAACAACGAATCAAGCTTTGATGGAAGCCAGGTAATTTAGAATAGCACCCGGCCGAATGATGGCGCTAGAGAAGGGGGTGTGCAAACTTCCCCAGTGTCACCAGTGCAAGACAGTACAGTATTTGTGCAAAGGCACATGTGCCACGGTGATTTACTATCCCGGTATCAAACGAAGTCGAGAACTAAGAAATAAGGCTCAAGTTACAGTGCATTGCGGTAGACACAATGCAGATCTTACAGGCACTCTACCGGTAACCCTCCAGCCCGAGAGATCATTCTTCAGTCTTATCCCCCAGTTTATACAAATAATAAGATACTATACTCTACAGTGCGTAAGAGGGAAAATTCTCGCCCTCCTCATCCTATCCAGTCTGGTCCCACCCAGTCATGTCAAGCAACCCCTCACAGCCCTCCGACACGGGAAATCATTCTACCGCAAAGACTCAGTAGATCCACTATCAGCCCGCCGGCCTTGGATCACCCCGATTAGTGACAAAACACCCCGAGAAGGAATAGTGTTTCCCAGACAGAGTATAGATTGGGCAAGCCGAGCTTGGTGGATCTCATTGACTCGCATTCGTTATCTTGTTAACCTACTCTGCTAAACCTGTTGTGGTTTAAACAGTGATTTATGTTAAGATCCCCGATAGTGGATCTACTGGGTTTTTGCGGTACTTCTTATCTAGAGTTCCCCTCTGCACCCAGTGCCGTATCATACTCCGCCCCACATCCCCCATCTTCTCTAACCTCCGCATCTCCACAGCTGCAGAGAGTCCACCTCCACACTATCCTATCCACCTTCCCCAGGTCTCGAATTTAATTTCCAAAATAGGCTCCTACATCAAGGCCCTGCACACACCCTTGGTACCTAGTATCATGCTGTACCGTGCAATAGCACGGATTGTTATACAAGTCTCGTGCAAGAGAACTGTGATCTATTGCACAGCAGTCCAAGTACATATCCGCTAGGCACACCGCTTGTGCTCGTGGGGGGGAGAAAATAGAAACACTCGTACTAGTGCCATTCAGTACCGGTACTTCATCTAAAATACATGATTCTTTCCTCCTTGACTACACGCTTCCTGCTTCCCCTGCCCCTGCTTTGCTACTTACGGGACTCTATGTCGGCTGCCGGCAGCCTAGCGCAGCCCAGGGTTCGGGAGTACCATGTATATCGTAGTACCGCCTGATACCGCACTTCTCGTGAGAATTGCCCGTAGAAAGAGGCTAGGGGCCTAGCTTAACATCCTCCCTCAGGCGAAGACAACAAGGGATATAACCACCTTGCCTTGCGGGCACCTTGCCTCGATAATGATAACGTCTTGCTTCCCTCAACCATGGTACCTACTTTCCCTTCCCCGGTTTTGCATTTTCTACACTCTGCCCGACCCGCCACCCCATCCCAAACACGAATGCCCATAATACCATCCTATTCCATGCCATACTATAAAGCAGACTTTTGGACTGGAATTACAGAAGCGGTGCTTTCTTTCTATCGCCGGGGGGCATTGGTAGCTGCAGCAGTAGCAGTTGCGCCGAACCCAACTTTATCCTGCATTCTATTTTTAGCCCCAAACCTGCTCCTGCATGGCCAAGATAGCCGAAAAACGACCCCAGAAGATTTGAAGCAAGGACCATGTCGACATCTGCATCGACCAGCAAAGTCATGCATATGAGTTGATCCTGCCAGATTCTCACCTAAGAAGCATATTATCACCAGGGCCCTGTTGGTGTCTATGTCTAGATGATTGCTACCCGAGTATTATTAATGAAAAATTTGAAGTCTCGCATTTGCAAACATTACAAGTTTTTTTTTAGCCCAGAGCCCAAGAACCCAAAGATCTCATTCACCTCATCATACCGGTATCTCCTCAAAAAACGAGATTTTTCCAACCGCTCGCCAAAAATACCATTTCAGGCGTCCGTTATAACCAGAACAGGCCCTATTTACCTCCCTCTTCATTTTTTCTTCCTTGCACCCTGCCGCAGCTTCCCAGCCATAACTCGCTTCCGACCACCCAAATTATGCTCCGACCCCACCAAACTCGTGACAGTTCACCGACGAGGCAAGGAATAAATCTAGGCACAACTTTCTAAAGTACCATATCCAGGCTTATCACAGTAGAGGGGTTAGATATGAACCTTCGGAAGATATATTCGCCGAATATGGAAACTACCGGTACCGGTACCTTACGGCACAGAGCAATGCATTTCTTTTGCCGGACCGCCTTCCCTTCTTTTCTTTTCTTTCCCTGCCCGTGTGGGACATTTCCCCGAACCCGCGGTCGGGCCTCCACCGAACTCTCGGCGAGACAGGGCGGCTGGTGAACAAGGGTTCAATTCCAAGTCATTTTTTGTAGCCCTAACCTTGGAGATTTCCTTTTTCCCGCCCGGTTTTGGTCCTGGGTGTGGTTGGGATGGAACTCAATTGGCACAGCAGCCACTCCACCGCCAAGAATTCGTTTTGGAGCAGGAGGTGGTACGATGGGTGGGTTCTCTGTGTGGTGCTGGATTCTAGGACCTAATTTAATGGAAATGCCCCGTGACGTAAAAAATACTTGCACAAAAGGTCCCTATGAGTGAGCGACTATGAACTAGATTCCGGGCCCCAAGAAGCAGATCAGGTAGCGTACCGTGGCTTCGATAGAGCATGGCATGGGAAGAAATACGGAATGGAGGAATTTGATTCTAGCCCCAGGCATGAGAGTACCTACCGCATCTATAATAAATTATTGTTTTTCTTTAGAAGGCACGAGCTATTTATCGGTCGAATTTTGACGTCTCTTGTTTGAGGTGAAAAAGTTCGATCTTGGAGGTCACCGATGTCCCAAGCCCACGCGTGAGGGTGATCATCCTTTCCCGCGCCGTAAGTTACAAGTACCGAGAAGGGTAAACTTAGACTAATCAACCCTCCACTTTTGCCGCTTCACTTCACTTCAATCAAGTCTCTCAATGTCGTACAGGGCTTTGTGAAGAAAAAAGAAAAGAAAGGAGAGAGAAAAGTGTTAAAAAAAACGGAAATGAGGGCAGAAAACTCATCCGAGTGCAAGTAATTGAAGACATGAAGTGCAATATCATACAAGCACTATCTCCTGGGCCGTCAGGATACTGAGAGACCAAGGTTAGCAAGGAATTTTCTGCTGATATCATAACTAAAAAATGGCAAATGTGCAGTCTTCCCACCATATCTGATATATATTAGCTACGTGACCACACTTACACCGATGTCACTAAGGAATACCGTAAGAACCCAAACAATTGAACCTCGCGCTAAGCCATCCCTTGATAGGGGGACGAGTGCACAGCGGAAATTGATTCCCTCAGCCGAGCTTAAGACAGAAAAAAAAGAAAGAAAAAAAGAACTAGACATTACCAGAAAATGCAACTCCAACGTCGTAGCGTGAGGTCCAATTATTCGAGTACTTACGGTACTGAGGCTGTGGTTCAAAAGGACCTCAATCTTCTATGTCTCAAACTTTCGCAGGGAGGGCGCGCAATTTTCGACTTCTTGCCGGCCCCGGAGATATCATAATAGAGGGATCCAGCAGGAAATATAACCCCTACCAAAAATTCCAAGTACTCGGGGGGGGGTGGAGGTTAGTGATGGGATGGACAGATGTTTGAGACGTCAAAGCTTTTCACCCTGCCTAGAATCATACCTTTTTTGCCTCTGACAGTGATGAGCACGGGGGATTGGAACCCCTGTCCGCTCCATCACTAACCTGCTCGTACACCCCCGAGGATGAAAGGACAGACTTCATGTGAACCTCCCGAAAATTTCAGAGCTCCAACCCGAAGACATGATGCCAAGATGCCAAGATAACCTGAAGACAAGAAGGAGACAGCCTAAGACCTGGCTAGTCCTAAATTGTTGTGGTATGATATTCGATGATTTGTGGGCGGAAATAGCCGCTGCCATACTTATTGCAGTTTAGATTTTTGCCTTGGCCATTGTTTACATCTTGGTATTTCTTGCAAGGATACCGACTACAACCCCTACCTACCACTCGCAAGTGGGTGCTAGGAGTGTTGGTGATCCTTTCAAAAAATGCCAAGTGGGGGTACTACTCGTACTGTACTAGCATGGAGCAAAAAAGTGATCGGAAAAAAAGTGGTTGGTGCAACACCACTTTTTTTCCTGTCACTTACCCTCACACCCAGGTACTTGTAGAGTACAGTACTTACCTGGTTTTGCCTTTCCTGGTTTATTGCTGTTTCTGTGGTTACGACGTTTTCCATAAATCTTGGGTTGATGGTCTATCGGGAAGCCAGGCCAAAGCTCGTTCGGAGACGCCGGTTTAGCACGTGAATCTCGTTCGTTACTGGCGTATCGTATCGTATTCGACGAACTCTGAGACATTTGGGCCCTCTTTTCTGAGCGCTAACTTAGTCTTAGGTTACCGTAATCTGTACTACTGTACGAGTACCGTAGACTACTTCGGTATGGTTTCTTTTTTGTTCGTTGTTTCTTTCCCCTTTGAAGGGGGGCGATGCGGGTTGCTTGCATAAGCCAGCTCCCACCAATGACTGGTGGGCAATGTGTTACAATAGACCTCGGGAGGTGCTCTCCCAATTTCTTACGTTGTTCCATGTATACGCTTGAACCTTGTGCTATGTGAGGTTGTCCCCTCTTGTTCCCAGCAGTTCCCAGATGCTGCGTATGTATTCCCAGTGTTTGCTCCTCTACATAGTTCACTGCTTTCTTTCGTTTCTTCTCTCCTTTTCTCCCTCTCTTAATACAACAATTCGCAACACGATGTGATTCCTGATTTTGTGATCATGGATTATCACTCGGTGATGAATTTCTCTTTTGCGTTGAAAAACGGTCCAATGGCCAGGATATGTACCGGAGACATGTGCGTGCGAGAGATGCTAAGAACTTCTATTGTATCTTAGAGGGCCGGGAAGGTCCACTATTTATCCGGTGAAACAGCAACATATATCGGCAACGGAGAAGGAGTCAAAGAAAACGATATGGGGGACAAGAAAAAACAAATGAGAACAGAATTGCATATTTGGTCGATTGATTGAGCGGTGACATGAGGGAGGAGTCAAATGGGGTAAGCCTAACCCGGGGAGTAGGAAACCGGTGCTAAGGGAGAATGAGCGGCCTTGTCGTACTCTAATAACGCAGAAAGTGCATATCCGAAAAAGCCCAATTTCAGCATTTTGTGGCACTGGGTGGACTAGGGAATAAGCGTTGTGGGATAGGTGTCGTAAATGCAGATTCAGAGGCCAGGTCACGGGGGTCGGCCAGAAACGATCGGGGTACCCTCGTCCCCGTCGGGCCGGGAACTCCTAGTGGGGGATTGGATATTACTATACCTATGATATCATGGTTAACGTAGAGGCGGCCTGTATGGGCAATACGGGAAGGGGGTATTCCGCTAAGGCAGATTCGAGCCGACAAAACGGTGGATAGGTAGGGGGGCCTCGCCTGTTCGGATCTGGATGTGGAGGGTACAATGATCCGAGGAGTTGATCGCCGCACTTGGTGAGGCTTCTTGATTTGCTATGTATTTTCGCCACCGGTTTGAAAAGATCCATGAACAGTTCTAAAAGCAGGATGCTATCGGGTTGGAGCCCTTTTCAACATCAGTGCTTGTATCTTTTTTGTTCTGTCGAACCCTACTCCGCACCAACTGTCTCCGAACGACTAGACTATCTCGTAAGCTACCTCTAGAGCCGGTACTTGTATCGCAATTCATTTCCCCTGTTCGGGGTTCGTGAATTACAGGTCTCCTGTTTGAGCTGTGCTGAGCCGGCATGGTGAGACTCCATAATAGCTAGAATCCAAGGTGGGACATTCTAGCGATCGTGGTGATGGGGCGCCAGGAGATGGCTGATGCTAAAGGCTTTTGTAACTACCCCGTAGCTGGTGGGATCAAAACTTGGGTGGTAAAGCCAAAGGTACCCCATTCGTACCCCATTCCCCTTAAGGCTCTCATACCAAGGATAGGCCTAGAGTGTGGAGTTCTTCTGATACCAGGAACATGTACTAGTACTGTACCCCTGGTGGGAATGGCTTGGACACCCCCAAGAGTGGTAAGCCTGGGGTATCAATGGAACAAGGATTTTACTTAAAATCTGGGGTTATATATTGGGTCGCAGTGTCTTAATCCTCGGGTACTTGTTTCCCAAACTTCTCGGCCCCCCCGAAAGTGACGGGTCTTGTTGTCAAAGACGGCTTCTTGGTCGCTTCTTGCCACATCGCGCCCCGGAACGGCTCTGAAAAACAAAGCCTTTTCTATGCCCCCAGCTCCCCCTTCTGAAATATTCATCAGACAGTATTTAGCCAGACCCTTCTCGTGCGAATCTGGACCTTTTTTTTTTGCCGATAATAGCTTGGCCGGTCGACTCGGTACCGCTGTCGAGCTCCGTCAGCGCCGAGATGGGGGAGTTGGAGGCGAGAGGGGAGGGTGTGACTTGCCTCGGCCCTCGCTGGATATCGGACTTGAAGGAGTTGTGTCGTGAAAATTTTCACAATACTGTAACCCTTTTAGATAGGGTGAATGCCAAGAGGAGGGGGAGAAAAACCAAAGACGGAATTTCGTTCATCTGGCTGACGAATGAATACCGGACTTTTGGAATTGGCCTACCCCCCTTTTATTGGGGTAATTATATTGGTGATAATGGAGTCGTACTAATATATATAGAGCAAGGTATTAACTTGAGGAAGAGAAATTTGTCTTAGGACGTCAAAGTTTCCCTTTTACTTGTAAGTATCGCGTTGTTTTATTTTGTTGGTATTTTCTCCTGTCCTGGTAGGGATTGTAAGCTTAGACGTCCTGAGACAGGTTTCTCCTGTCCAAGTTGATACTGGTAGGCTTTAGCACTGTGCTACGTCAAATCGAGTCAGATACAATACTCGTAGCCGCGGTGCTGCACTTACAGGTACGATACATTTCTTGAGAAGTTCAACCCATTGCGACTAATCGGCGCCGGCGCCAGGGGGAAGATAGCGATATAGTGAAAATTACACAAGGCGTCTCGAAATCCGAATTCTCCGTTCTGGTGCTCGAGTACTGCGGCAATCAAAGCCTGAGGCAAAACGTTTGGGCTCCGGCGCGGTACTGAACTTTATCGTCGGATACCAGAAACACTGCCGTGAAAGAAAGAAAGGCAACTCTCACTCCATCTCCCCGCATTCTACAACGTCCAGGAGACGCTGGTGCGAAGCTTGAATTCGCTTTGTTCTCCTACCCGTCCGCTTTTTCTTTCTTTCTTTCTCTTTCTTTCTTTTGGCTACGGGAGATCTGAGGGGATTAGCGGAGAAGTCGTTTGTCGCCTGAGATAGGGGGAAGTGCGGGAGGGGCGGAGTGGGAAGGATTACGCTTGTTTGCAGGGGAAAATCTGGGACGTCGAGGGTTGGAAGTGCCCGACGAACGTGGATTGGGGAACTAGCATGAGGGGTGGTCACTGTGGTGATCTACGGTAACTCGACTGGCGATCAGTCTCCCGACTTGTCTAGCATTACGAGGCTCACTCGAGACTCTTAAGATTCTCGTCCCTTTCTCAGATCCTGTTGTGCGGTGAGGCGGCATGGTCTGATCTATCTGATCTGCATGTGATACAGTGATACCCCTTGGGAAGAAATGTTGAAACCTCGTGGTCGAGTCACTCGTGGGCTTGTGGGGGGGGTCCTTGCGACTCACCTCCCCAGTACTCCCTCCAAACCCACTTACCTCGACTCTTCCATCTAGATCAACTCGAGTCACTCTCCGCTAAGGCATTGGGAATTTAGACCCTAATAGACTCCTCCTGGAGATACTTAGGAATTCGTTACAAGAGAACTGGTGGTGATGGCGTGGCAGTCCTGGAGTACCGCATTAACAAGGCAAGTGGCTACGCAGGCGTAACAATAGATTTGTGCTATTCTAATGAGTACCGCACAACCACTATTGTATCTCCCCGCAAGAAAATTATTCGGTATGATAGTACCGTATCCACTGATGAAATTCGCTAACCCCGTCCCAGGATGTGTTATTTCCGGCCCAGTAGGATATCGTATTGCTCTAGATTTTGGCCTAAACAATGGATTATGGTTCGCTAGTTCAAGTTGGTCTGAAGTGGCCAATGAGAAATGCCATCTGAAACCTAATTCCGCTCTCTAACTGGACTGGAAATAACACATCCTGGGACGGGGTCAGCGAATTTCATCAGTGAATGCGGTAGTGATGGCTAACGTGGAATTAAGCTTATGGCCGGGTGGCTGATGGTGACCTGCTCCACAGAGCCTCGTAGGCAAAAATAATAATCGGCTGAAGGGATTGTGCAGCGGGTCAGGCACCGGTGCTGTACGAGTACTGATGCCAGCCCACCTGTCATAAGGTTGATTACTCCAATAGCGCCTCGCTCCCCTCCTCCACTTCTAGGGACTGGTCTCTATCTCAGGCTTACACTACCACACCAAGTCCTCAATAGGATGCATCTTTTTTAACGCCACAAGCACTTTGTTTGTCTGTGTTACCAACCTGACTCTATTTTTGGACTCTGTTTGGTATTCTAGAATCTTATTTTTCTCGCTTCGCTAGGATGGCAGCCGAGGGATGAGATCATTCAACTCAGCTCTCGGGATTTCTATTTTTCCGGATGGGTTGCTTGGTTCGAGCAATTATTACACCTTTTTTGGGTCTACAATAGAGGAGAAAAGGGGAGCTGTTATTTTGTGTGGGGAGGGGAAGAAGTGACAAATTCAGGTTTTTTTTCTTCGAGAAATGCTCCTACCCTTTTACCAGCGGAGAGAAGGGCGGGGAGTTAAACTGCTCGTCGGAGAATAAACTAACTTCTAGCTAATAGGCAGCATACCATCTCCATCCATGGGGGACTGGCCTCCCTAACAATATTTTCTAAAACATAAAATACTTCTCGGATTATGGCTTTTCGATAAAATCTAAAGGATACGAGTTTCTTTCCGCTAAGGTATAGTACTCGTCGGACCGGTTCGCCCTTTTTCAAGCGCCTGGTAGGTATTTTTTATTATTAAATTTTATTTTATTTACCGAGGTGTTTTTTCCTTACCCGCCCCCCTGTCAGGCAAGGAGTGTTGATCAAGGCGGCTCTTCTTGTGCCTAAAACACCAAGTACCCTAAGGGAGGGGGTTAAGTTTAGACGCCCCTTTTTTTTTGGCTTCACATCCGCAGCGGATAGGCTGCAAACCTCTTTTTCTCTCGACAGGTCAAGGAGCCTTGGCGGGGGCTGGAGCACTTCTGCTTCGAGGTTAGGTGAGGAGTGCTAAGTGCTCTCCAAAGGTTAGCAGTGCCTTGAGCTGGATCTTGGGCTGGCAGCACCGCTGCCGATTGGCGTTTCTGGCTGAAACCTTTTATTGGTATCTCCGTTGCCGGTAGATGGTATCGCGGACTTGCTTGTTGCGGCTATGTAGCGAGGGGGTTTAAGTTTTCTGACGTTGTTTCTGGATTGCGCAGCGCTTTGCGGCGTCCAATACATGAGTTACGCTGAATGTTTTATGATTACAAGCTGGTATTAGCGTTCATTCGCGGGAGCGGGAGCGGGAAGGCTAGTTTAAGCTTGTATTATCCACTCAGGGCCTCGCACTCGAGCTGGACGGTGCGACACTATGATATGAAAGATGTAAAGGAAATCTGTCGGAATTAGAGGCTTGGAGCTGTCGCAAGATGGAATCAAGGGCCGTGAGCGGTCCACCCAGACTTCACCTTGGTCGTGGGGTTCGGGCACGGACAAGGGGATAGGCTGCCAAGGCCGGGGATTTAAGCCACACTGCACTAAATGCGGTACCTTTTTAGAGATCTTTGGAGGTGTGTCGAAAACGAATCGGCATGTATGATATAACAGTATTTGCGTGAGTGCAGTGGCATAGACGTACTGGAAATTATGATTGGGAGGATGGGGAAATGCAAACCGTCATGTTACTCACCGATAGTTGTATGCTATATGAAGGGCTGGCTTGAATGAGTCGTCTGCTTCATGTGAGACTGCATCCTTTACTTTTCGTCAATATGTGTAGGTTTTATCACAGATTTGTGGTTAGGGGGAGGATCCCGATTGTTTGAAGTTTTTTTTATTGCCATTTGTTCACCAGGCGGTTTTGTGAGTTGGCCGAGTTTGGAGTGAATGAATCAAAGAAGGGAAATAAGGAGTAATGGGCACATAAACCTGCCGCAGATCATATGTGCCCATTCTATACTCTAAATGAAAGGTCTCCCTGATCCGCCTACTTTTTCTCTCTATTCGAGGATGGCGAGGGGTTAGGATGGGCTCAGGTTTGGTGATTATGGATAAGTGGTGAGATGGTATGGCTACTCTTTTGTTTTCTTCTTTTCGTCTGAGTTTTTTGACACTGCAGGTGTGGCGATACAGGCTACCGTTTTGGTGCTGAGACTCTCTCGGAAGTGTCTGCTTCCGCCTGGTGATGTAGAGAATTACAGAGGGAGGTGGGGAAGAAAAACCAAAAGACACAAGAAGCTACTAGCAATTCCCACCCCCTCCGAGTCTAAATAGGAACGGGTGCGGGGCGACAAGAGATTATTTTTTTTAAATCTTTTTTTCTCTCATATTCTAGAGGGCTCCCTTTCAGTGCAACGTCAGTCCAGAGTACCGTTCAAGGGAGTGCGTTTGAGCCAGAAGGACTAGATGGGCGCTTATGTACCGGTTTTGGGAATATCCTACCAATCTCCAACCCTTCCAGGGGTTGTCCGATGTCAGATCGAAATTCTTTTTTTCCACCAAACCAAACTCAACTCCCGGAACCGGTATTACTGTTCTCTATAGCCATGGTTTGGACTGCAATGGTCTCTCTCTGTCTTGATCTCGCTCTCTATTTTTCTTTTTCTTCTCTTATTTGCTGCTCTGGATGTAAGACGTTCTAAGCTCTACCCGCCATCACCCATGCCACGCATCATCCATCACCCACCACACCCATCACATCTACCATACCTGCCACACCCCCCTCCACCTTCCCACCTTTGCCATCTCCGGGCAAGGGAATTGCAGGCAAAGAGGAAAAGGCGAGTGGGAGGAGGAGGCTCAGCATGATGATTGTTTTCGCCATAGACAAGGGTGGCTTATGCCGGAAGTATCAATGCGGATTGGCAGGCGAAAGGAGTCTTATGCCCAAGATATGGGTACCTGAGCCAACTATTAGGCAACGTACCACCGCACTTTGGCTATATACACCCCAGCTTGCAACGGCCCTAGGCTGTGCCTCTTATTTTCATTTCTTACTCTTCTCCTTTGTTCAAACTTCACACTCTCTTATGAACCCTCTGCGAGGTGCCTTTCTTTGACATCCCTTCCCTTCCCCTCCTCCCATCCCCCCGCCATCGGGGCAACAATGATATTATACAGATACTTCTTCAGGTCTTTATGGACTACGACACTGATACTGAGTTATTATATTTTGGTGGTTGGAGGACAAACGCTGGGGTCTTTGGCAAAGAGCAGATGTTTTCACAGGTGTTTTATCACGACATGTCCTGGTCTGGGGGCAAATTGTGTGTGCTCGCGGTTCAGGACAGCACTGGGTATAACGGAGATATGGGCTTGCGCTCAGATTTGCCCAATTGCGGATGTGATAACCGGTTTCCTAGCCTTGGGGGTCGAATGCCCGCCCTTTATATTAACTGCCACAGGCCGGGGCGTGGCACGCAGGACACGCTCGTTTACAACTCCTAATCCTTCCTCGACCGCATCCCGATCCACTTCCCAGTCCACTACCTCATCTGCGCCTAGTCGTGCTGGTACTAGCACTTCAGCAAGCAGAGGTATAAGTACCCCCCGCATCCACTCGGACAGCTCCGCTAACTCAGTCGACTATTTTTCCAGGCTTACCCACTCGTCCAACTTCATCGAGCATCGGGCCTTCGGGTCCTAGGCCTTCCTGTTTAACCCCATCGGGCCCAACCTCCTCGAGATGCGCAACCAAAACGTCGACTATGAATTCAAGCTCAACTTCAACCCTAGTCTCCTCTGTAACAACGACTCCTCCTGTATCGACCGCATCCATGCGAACCTCCGACTCATCTACTAAACTACCCACCGACCTTCACCACCCGACATCATCCATGCAAACCTCTAACTCATCTACTAAACTGCCCGCTGACCCCCCCAACCCGACAAACAAGGCTGCAATAGTAGCATCTGTCTTTGGTTCGTTAGGCTTTTTCATGGCCCTGCTAGCAATCTTCCTGGTCCTCCGGCAGCGCCAGGCGCGAAATCGCCATTCGATAACAAGCTTCACCGATATCATAGACTTTGACGCCAACAGAGGGAGCATAACCACTCCATTGCCAACGTTCAATCCTGCTCCGCCGAGGGTTCCACTGGTAGACATTGACACCCGGCCTACGACTCAGGGTTCTCGGATGAGTGCTGGAATAGGAGCAGGGGCAGTGACGGCAGTGGCAGGAACACGTGGGGCGCCTACGCGCGGAGAGCCTATGGTTGTAGCGGCGCCCGTGTCGGGTCCTTCCCAGAGCAGCAGTAGATTATATATCTTCCCACCTCCAAGCCGACGACTACCTGGTATTCAGCGCCAACCCCAGAGCCAACAAGATCCAGGCCTCCGATCACTAAGGAAGCCTCTACCGCAATTACCACGGCCTCCGGACGAGGCTAGAGTTAGATCGAGGGCTGGGTCTAGCACTGGGAGTATCCCGCTGACATTGCCGCCTACCGTTTATCCCATAGCGGACACCCCTCGACCAATGTCCGCAATCTCAGAGACGGCAGAGGTAGATCGATACCAACCTATACTGGACGAGGCCGCAGAAGTGGAGTTTAGGAGAGTGTATCAAGATGTCCGTAGGGCGCTCAACCGGTCACCTTCTACCTCTACCGATCAGAATTCTACAGATTGGAGCATTATGACGGACCTGTCGAGGAATTCGACGATCCGAAGTTTTAGACGTGAAGGATGAAGTTTGTAAAAATGCATGTTATTAACGAATTGGGATTTTTTTTGATAGGCAATTATGGGGTTTTAAACGGGAGTTTTTGGCTCGGGGGTTTTTTTATTTATTGCGGGAGCAGGGCGGTGCATTATGCTAGTAATTTCTGGTTCTGGAAAGGTTTTTCTCTCTTCTGTGTTCTATCCACCCTATCCTTCATTTGTATCATTTTATTCCTCCTCATACTTTTTTCTTAATGCATCATGGGTTTTTTTTATACCTTTCACTGTCTTTTTTCTAGCTCTGGGCGGGAGCTGTTGTATTAGCTACTGGGGTTTTCCTTCACCTTGCTTCTTTGTACATTTCTTTTCTTGGGTTCGGACCATTATACAATTTGCAGGGGAGTTTCTTTCTCCTCCCCCCTTCCTTTTACCAACCTTGCACACATCACAATTTTGTATATTAGACATTTTTTCACTCCCGGGACTATCACACATGGCTCAACACCTATATTATTGAGTGCAATACCTTCCATCTCTGGTTCGACTCAGCTTTCTGGCCGCACACCCTAGCAATACGCACCTCAGCAAAATACCATCACCCCAATTCACACGTGCGCGCTATGAGAACGGCGAGAGAAAAAAAAGCGACACAAACAGGTAGTACCAGCCCCAGCCACAGGCGGGCGGAATATCACATTCCGGTCAGGTTCCCACCCCCCCACGCTTACTCAACCCACCGAGTGACACACCATGACCAACCGCCCAGCCAACCAGAGAAAACGCGGCTGTTGCACCTGTTCGTAGTCATGCTCTGTTCTACCCAACATACATATGTGCCACAGCGTTCCGAAGCAGAGTATGAGGAAACACCGAGCGGTGTGTGCGCGTCAGCGCCCGGTGCCGGCGGTTGAGGATGTTTACCTATGTGGTGAGTAGGGGAGGAGGAGGAGTAACTATTTCGGCTTGTGTTAAACAGTGGGTACTAGCTAGGGTGCTGGGCCGTAGGGGCTGCGATATCGGATATGGTATGGCAAAGAGGTACAGATGCGTGGAGATCATGGACGGGATGGAGTATACCGTAGCTCAGCATGGGCGGAGAGGGGTGATGCTAGGGGCTTGATGTGTGGCGGCAGGCGGGGGGGAGGGGGGGGGAAGGAAGTAAGAGAGAGGGTGATTAGTAGCTGGTTTTTGGGTAGACTATCATATGATATTTCTAGGCGTTTGCGCTGGCTGGGCCGATGCGGAGGGCGGAAGGCGGGATTGTCTTGTGCACCTTGCGACTGGGGGTGTAACAGTATGATATGATAGCTTACTCCGCTGTGGTGCCCTGGCTTCTTTTTCCTTTTATTTGTCGTACCCTGGGGTGCTCCCGCCTTTGGCCTGGGCTTTCTTGGACTCAATTGGGGTGGAAGGAACTTTAGTTTGCGTCCGGTTAAACCATCCCCCTTCGTGTTCAAGGGTGGCTGGTATCATAGTGATCATATGTTTATCTCTGATATTCTGTTAGTGGAATCTACTCAGGCTCGTTTATGATCCCGAGCGCCCATATCACGGAACCGTATACCAAGGTATCCCTACCGCAGCCTGCATCACGATCGCGGGTTCCTAAGCCAGTCATCCTATGGGACCCGCCCCGCGCCAGGGCACGTTCTTCTCTTCCACTCGTATGGATCACGCACTCTCTATTCTCAGCATGTGATGCTGAGGCGGCTAGGGCATCAGATAGATCGGATATGATATGATAAGTTTTTAGAACTCCGGCATCGGCAACTGGGGATGCGCGTATGGCGGAATTTCCTTGGCCAAAACTGTCCCGTGCATGTGAAGCCGTGGGGTTCGTGTTAGGGTCGAAAATGGAAGTGGGGGTGGTGGTACCCGGGATCCAGTTTCCCTTCTATTATGGCTTCCTTGCAGTGCACGGTGTCTTGGTGGGGGCTTGGGTCAAGTTGGGTTTGGAGAGATTTGTCTGTCTGCTCGGCGGGAGTTTGAATGGAGGTTGGGGGGGCTGGGAGGGTAGTTTAGAGTTCCTTTGGAAGGGTATTTTTTTGCTTTTTTTGGTGCTATGGGAGAGGAAGCTCCCAGGGGGTTTCTGCCATGAGGAGGTTTGGCTTACGTTTCTGTGGTCCCTGGAGTTCGTTGGGGGTGCCGTACAGTACGGTAATGGATATCGGGAAGCTTTTCTAGCGATGCCGAGTACAGGTATGGCTTCTGATAGTCTAAATTGAGGTATGACATGAGTGGTCCAGTCCAGTCTCCTAGTACCGAATAGGGTAATTACTCCACCCCCCCCCCCATTCCAGACTAATTTTTACCTAGGTCATTAATAATGCGTTTTAACATGGCTAAAAGGACTCTGATAAGTTAGTGAATAACGTTGGTTTCGAGTCGTGTTTGCCAAGGTACAGTAGTTAAGAATCCGAAATAAGTTAGCGTTGTGATAAGACATCATACTTACCGTGAATTCTTCAGATAATGGCAAGCATCGATATTTGAGGGGTGGGATTATTTCATTCTTTAAAATGTAGTCTCAAATTCTATTATGCCACATTATGGCCTTTGAGGGTTGGACAAAGATCTGGTTGCGATAATAGACTACCTCACCCTAAGGTGGCTGTCGTACTCCGGCAGCTTCAGTCACAAGTATATTAGATATCTATGCCACATTTCACCGCTAAGATATCCAATTGAATGACTACCGGGCGATGTAGGGGGTTGGAAGCGCTTCCGATACAGGTATGAGAGCGCTTTTCCTATTTATCTCTCTCCCTTCGCTTGGTTTCTGGGATGGTGGATTGCTACGCTTTACGGCAAGGTCAACTCTACCTCAGGCTCACAGTTTTCTCTCTAACTTCTCCTGGGCCCTCAACTTACTTTACCCTCGTCGGCTGGTCGGGCTGGTTTTGAATAGATCTCGGCAACCACGGCGGTTGGCGCCGAAAATCCACAAGGATTCGTGAAGAGATTTTGCTGGTTTTTGCGGGGACCGCTCACCCTGTGATCAAGGGTTGGTCGTAACTGATGTCATCACAGGGATCAAATAATTAGTTGGGATGGCTGATGAATTCACGATGCTGGGCGCCTGGGCTGGAGTAAGGTTGAATTCTTCTCGATTGAATTTCAGATGCTCGCATTTCGATGCACTGGGCGGAATGGGTTTGTTTTTTCTATTGATTCACATTTTTCTCTAACAGAGGTGTTTTGATATTTGTTTGCGAAGGAAAGATATTCTGTGAAGAATTAGTGGAGGTGATGGTTGGTCGAAATGGAAATGGAATCAAGCGCTTCACCGAAACGCTCATGAGACTATAGTGCGAGTACGAAGAACTACTCGTACAACCATGTTCATCCCCGATCAAGGCCTGCTAGGGGTAAGCCACCCTTACCCCACGTGGAGGGGTTCCTCCAAAATTCCTGGGCTTCTAGAAAGCTAGTCAAACTAAGCAAGCTAGACCGTGGAGATTTCCCGGCGATCTGCCGCCCGTGGCCAGATCCCTCTTCCCCCTTCTTGTTCCCCCCCTCGGTGGAAAAAGTGCAGCTATCATACGAATTAATTAACCCTAAGATCTCAAAACCTCCCTCCAGACACCCCCGATATTTGTGCCACCTTCCTTCTCTTCATCGCAAATCATTTCGTGTCTCGTATGGCTTTCCCGCCGCAATCTTTAGTGGGCGAAAAGAGCTCGAGGGGTGAGCTCAGTGAGAATGTCACCGCAAAGTCTAGGATTTGCTACCTACAGCAATAGGGAGCTAGCAAGGGAAACGAATATTCCGGCGGCAAACAGGAGGCCAGAGGCGGAGGAGCGTGATGGGGGAGGGAGCAGGGGCCCCCACATGCCCAGCCGTGGCTTTGCCTATCCTTCTGGTTGTTCGGGACTACTGTTACCATGAAATTTGGGTATACTCGTATCATACCGGTACTGTGTTCAAGGGTCGTCAGCTATCGGCCAGGATTTTGAGATGCCGGGACTCGTTTAGAGTTGCTGCCACAACTACCAGATCTTTATGTTCCTTGATATTCTCTTATCTTTCGGGGTTGATCCCTCTTCGCTCTGCGGGATGCCGGGGTGTTGGTAATGCTAGTATTATAAGAAATAGCGCTCGTCCCGGGGCGACTCTCTTTGCGTGTACCATACCCTACCTTCGGCTCTTACCCGTCCCATATATCAAGTTTCCGGATTTCTCTTCCTTGTTCCCCTGGTCCACATCTCCTAAATTAAGAAGCTTGATTGGTTGTCTGAGCAACAGCATCGTTTTTCGGACTGTAGCTCCTTGCTCGGCCAGACAAGGTGGGGGTCAGGATGCTTGGACTCAGTCTTGAGAGTTCAACTCGTAACTTTGGCGACATGTGCATCTTCCTTCCAACTACTATATTTATTAGTGGAGCTGAGTGACCAAGTGTGATTATACGTCTTTGCTCCAATAAGTTACTCAATATCCCGCTATTATATCCTAGTCTTTCGATGGCCATACTACCTGTTTGGGTGATGCCAGCCTGATTGGTTCATTTGCCCACACTGTCCTTACAACTTCCTTCGCTGTCCCCCCCTCAAGTTTTATTCGGGATATAAGTGGTTTCTACAGTTATTCTATCACTTATTTCTACTACGCTCTCCTATTGAGGCGGGACATGTCGCTGCGGCAAGCGGCGCTGGGGGCGTTCTATCTATGGGAGAGTCCGGCGGATGTGTGATTGGGGATCTTGGGTTTGGGGATCTTGGGTTTGGGGAGAAACTCCGGTTGGTTGATCCCACAATATAAGGGTATACGGCACCATTGGCCAGTAGGATGTTTCATGGGAGCGTTACCACACAAGCTAGGACTCCGTCTCAGCATTTACCGGTTAGAAGCAATCATTGAAGGAGCAAATCAAACAGGGGACTCTGCCAACACTTCTCTTTGCGCTTCCGTTCCCCCAGAACTTGCAACTACAGCACCCCTCCTAAACACCCTTTTCGGAACTCTCCGCCGCTTCTACCCATCCCTCTATAGAGCCCACCAATTCGCCACCTCCTTCGATGAACCTCCATAACCCCTTTCCGTCTTCCGGGCGGCGCTCCCGCCCCTCGTAAGCGCACTTGGCGCCATGTGTGGTAGAAGGGGCTTGCTTCATCTCGTTTCCAGCTCAAAACCAGAGGATGGTGGCTTCCGTCATGGGGGAACTTCTGAAAGTCTCGGCACCGATATTCTTTTTTTGTAGTGCCTCAAGATGGTGTTATCTTCACCATGGGTCTTTGGGGTAGCCTCAGAATGAGCAACGCCTACTGGCGCGTATCCAAGAAACCCCTCCTATCAGCCGCCCGAGAAGCGCTGGGCGGCACGAGGGCGGAAAGTGCAAGGGAGCACTGGCGTAATGTCGGAGCACAGGGCGAGACTCCCACTCCACTACTAGCGGTGGGAGCGACCAAGAGGAACAAGGAGACTACTTTTCCCACGCAGCCCGCGGGCCCACACAGAGCCGTGGGGAGTCAGGAGGGGGAGACGCGGTTGGGAATTTTCATCAGCACTGTCGTGCTACTAGACACGCTTGCTGCTATGTTCGCAGATTTTTCTATCTTCCGGTTGCAGCCATAGCTGCCCCGTCGGCAGGAGGGGGGGTCATATATAGGGGTTGAGAGGTGAGAGGTGACATCACGGTGCCCCTCGTATATGTGTGAACATGTGCTCGTAATTGAAAGAGGTTTGTGAATATTGCCACTGTTGGGTGATATTAGGATCTAAGTAGCGAAGCAGGATTTTGGCGGTATCCAATAGTAGCCGTGTTCAATTTGTTGCTTGGTTACGGGTCGGATTTTGTTTTGTGTTAATTTTTCCCTTATACATACGGTACCGCTGGACGTTTTATAGTTAAATTTCGGCCTGATAATCAGAGCATCGCAAGTCAACCGGAATCGGACCTAATTCTATGTCGGAGGCCGTGCACACGGAGCCAGAGGTGGAAGACAAAGTAATGTGGAAAGATATGGATGGAATGCTGAGAGAGTTGCTTTCTTGCTCCTTTCACGATATATGCGCCTAAGACGGTCCCGCTATAAGCGGCGTCTGTATCTCGCCCTTGTGATTTCCTGATGCACCAAGGAGTGCGGTAAGTAGCCGAACATGCTCATACTTTCATCACATTGGAGTAATACTTCCGACTCTTCCCCCCTTTTTTTTGAATCTTAATGGTTATGCCAACAAAGTATTCAAAATAAGGATACCGACCATCAGTTCTCCGTGGCGCAATTGGTTAGCGCGTTCGACTGTTAATCGAGAGGTTGGAAGTTCAAGCCTTCCCGGGGAAGTTTCCATTGTGGCTTTTTTTGTTCTTTCCTGAGGCCAGCAAACCACTCCGCTCCAACCACTCCTTCCTCCATCCCCCCTCCTCTTCTAGCATTAACAAAACTTTCTGTTTACTTTACCGCCCCTTCGCTCGTCAAGCGAGCACGCGAGCGAGGGAGCTACACCAAACGCCTACGTTTCGAGATTTGCATTACTTGTACCGCCCCCTTATAGCTTGATTCGACTGCCGCCGGTGATAAACCCTAACCCACTCTCGGTGAGAGTACCATTGGAACTGCGGTTTCGCTGGCTTAGTTGCCCTGTGTCTTTTCGCCCTCCGTACGATAGGATGCAGATGATCTGCCGCTGTGTGATAGATAACTGGTTATCCAACCGGTGAGCTGGTCGGTAGCCGGTGTTGTGGCATCGCGGCAGTTTCAAAAAAATTCAAAACCACACGAATTAGGCTTCAAGGCAGCAGAGCGGCCGGTGAAGGCTAGTGTCAGATATTGTGAGGCTAGGTTGTTTTAAGGGGTGTCGCGGCATCTTCATGGGGGTATGGAGAAACGTAGACTATGAGCCCAGCAGCAGCTATGCCGCGAGTGAGGTATCGTGATTGCCTAGGGTGGTAGGCACTTTAAGTAGGTGCTTTGGTGGGTAACTGTGATATCCTTGAATAGGTAGTGTTGACCTATTCACTTGTGCATAACTAAGAGTGTAGCTGGCATTTTAGCTGAGGTGGAGGGTGAGGGGATAAGATTGGTGGCTAGTAGCCGTTGTCCATTGTCTAGATATTCTGACTGGTGGTTGGTGGAGAGAGGGTGTTCTGGTGTCCCATATGAGGCGGAATTAAGTTCACTTAGCAAGGGTATGATTGGAGTGGAAGCTCTTTCTTTTTACTTTTCAATAGATTGATCTAGTGTTTCTTGCTTAGGCTTTTCCTTGTACAAGCTATTGCCGTCACTTGTGCTGGTGAATGACCAGGGGGAGCATTAGCACGGTATCTGCTGAATTCCTAGGCTTGGTCCATATATACTCCTCTTGAACTGGATTCTCATATGTTACAAAGCTTTAAGTTTACTATCTGACAATTTCCTGATATCTATGGGTTGGAGGTCTAAAATCCACCTTTTACAGGGAAACTTGATCTAACTATGCCTTTTACTACACAAACTCCTTAGTGAAAAAGACAAGATTACCCGGTATAAAGGTTTGTGCTTCGCGCTAGATACCGCGATTTATAGTAAGGCACTAGCCTTTTGCAATAGTGCACGGTATGTTATATTGAAACACTAGTGGCTTCTCGGGGACTGAGAAGATATTCTGTAGAGGTGAAAGAGCATTAAAGTGAAAATATAAATGGAAAGCAAATTCTGTCGAGGAAGGCATTGTTACCATAGCCTAGAAGGAGGCTAGAAATAATAGGGATAGAATAAATTGAGAAGATCTCAAAGCACCCAGCTAGGCATGAATAATTGGACACTTACATGGAGTCTCCTAAGCATCTACCTAATTACCATTTCCACAACCTCAGTTAGGTAATATTGAAAGTTCAATTTTCTACTAACTAAGCGTGCCCTTACGCCTAGCATGGTTTGTTTTCCCACCGCTTTATGCCCTATGCTACTGAGTGAAAGAACTGTAATGGAACAAGCAGTAAATTAAAGGAGAGAAGAAAAGAGGAAGGGAAAAAACTCCCTCAAAATTGCTTCTATCCAGCAAAACAATACTAAATCTTGGTGGCAAAAGAGGTTCTCCACTACCTTGTAGGTGGATAATCCTCTATCCTGAGACTGGGGCGGTTCGAACCGGTGCAGCATGCACTTCAACAGGAACCACTCCACCTAGGCTATTGGCCTCAGGACAGGATAAAAAATATTTTTTTTAGGTTTTAAAAAAGGGGCCAGTGGATCAGGGCTGCGCGCATGGGTTACTAAGGGCAAAGAACTAATTTAGAAAATTTAGGGCTCCCCTTCCTGCTCAAAAGTTGCTATCATGCTTACAAAGACAATCATCACACATTTGGGGAGTTAGTATGAATCTCATCTAAATCCACGCAATGTACGAGTATACCAGGCCAGACATAGGACGATAGCACACCGCGAGTATGAAATTATCATCCTTTGCTTAGATTCCCAGCAAGATCGCAGTGCCTCGAGTTTCCTTATCACCAAGGGCATTATTTTTTCCCATCAGGCAGAGCTTTGAAGTGAGCTCGGGTCCCGACTACGTATTAACCACTGAACCCTTATTATTCATTCAGGATCGAACCTCGAAAAAGAACAAAAAAACATTATGATACCGAATAGACCATGTTCGGATTCTATCATCTCTAAGAACCATATCCTATGCACTTACTGTCTCACGCCCCATCCTACTGAACCATGTGGAATATCAAATTTCGTAGCTCGATGTCCTAACTTCCCCCGACGCCTCTCTAACATATCACCCCCCTAATAACCGGGGGAGCCCACATGGTCCAGAAAAGTCTGGAATAACCTCGACTCATACAAGAAACGAGTTTCAGTTTCTTAGATAGGGAGTATCAATTTCATCAGAGGAAAATATAGAGGGATTTCATCAGGGCTTGAAGCTATCTGCGCCTTCTTTACTACCTACAGGTTACATTCTGGATGTACTCTAGCCCTAGGAATTTCCGCGCTCCAGTGATGGCCTGATAGGAGAGTTTTATAGCAGAGCTACTAAAGTTCCTTAAGTACCATTTCATGTTGGAAAAGCTGCTCGGCATGTTGGTTTCTTTTGTTTCATCAAAGAACGGAGATTAAGAAAGATGTTTTCATTGACGGATGGATAGGACAAGTGGAAAGCATGAAGGCTACGGGAATGAAGGAAGTTTTCTTTTGTCATACATTTCTTTTGTTCAGGGATAACAGAGTGTTTATTTCATTCGTTTCTTTGAAGGATAGACAAGGCGATAAGGAGGCATTTGCGGAACGAAGTGGAAATGTGTGGTGATGGTTGGAAGACTGAGAATGGTGTTTTGCTTTTCATATATACTTCTGTCATTACCGTCAGTATAGCAAGTAACTCATCGACGAATATACCTCAAGTTGCTCGCTATCATTATCCTCTCTCCCACTGTTGCTCTTTTGGTGCCGTATTTGCGCTTATTTCGTTTATTTCAATTGTCCCGCTCTCCATTGTTTTCGAAAGTAGCTGCTTAATCGTTTCCAGTTTAGTGTATCCGCTCGACCTACAGCATTGTATACCCCTAGCTCCGCATATCAATGATTTAGATGCAGATAAAGCCAAACCGAGGAAGCCCCTACCCGGCTAAATACTCCAACCCAATCCTACATTCTCCTTGAAGGTCACCTGGTGTCTCTACCAAGCACAGCTGTATGATTCACAAACAACTTGCCAACTACCCACTCGCTATTTCATTCAAATTGTCTCCTTAACAATATACCAACTTAAAGGCCTTACATGTGGCCAAACCACCGACCAAAAAATCCACCACCTAGTTAACACGGTGCCCATGGCAAAATCAAGAGTAAAACTCATAGCCTCTCACTCGAACTCAGACACTCCAGGGATTCAGCCCTCTGTCACGTGAAAAGTCTGCCTAGCATAGGATATATAAGCAAGCTGACTCCGATTCCCGCAAGCCCAGCTGAACCCGACCTCGCTATGTACCGTTGGCAAGGGGGTTGGTGCTTGTGTGGATCGGTAGAGTACCGATATCCAGCAGAGAATGGAATGTCCCTAGCGAGCTCTTGGCTGGTTAATTCACAAAGCCCTCCCTCTCCCTCCTACCGTATAGCAAGCATGATTACTCCGCGATCGGTAGTTTTACCCAGGGATGTTCTTCGTGGGGGGGCATTCCGACCTAACTGCCTGTTGGAATCCCTGAGCCTTTCTCTTGGAATCGTCCCGGCAGATTGGCTGGAAATACTGATGATTGGTACCCAGTAAATTGGGCTTGGGATGGGAGCTGGGGGGTCTTCTTTTCCTTTTCAGCAACAAAGCGCTCGGAGGGCAGCCTAGGGTGGCGGACTTGGGTGCTCGTACCATAATCACAAAATATATGAAATCGGAACACCAAGCTCCAGAATTAGAGTTCCGAAAAGACCGAGGGCTGGGTTTTCTCTTGGTAGTGATTGGCGCCTCAAATTTCATTTGCGTGTTTTTAATTTACTTAAGGCCTCAGCTACTTCCCCCTACGATATCTCCACCACCCTCGACAAAAGTTCCCAGGGACGGAATTCCGGCTAGTGCTCTTATTGCAGCAACTTTTATCGGGTCACCGAGATAGATAGATAAGCTATAGTTCAAGTACTGTGCAGGGGATAGAACCTGAGCGTGGGGGGGAAACTTTCTATGGAAAATTACCAGGGCATATCCGAGCGCCTACACTGTATTCAGACTCAAGGATTCGAGTTCATTATGCCGGGAAAGTGTCCCATGCAGGTATGGTATTGTATGGTAAATTCGAAAGAGGTTTCAGAGGGAGGGAAGCATACGTGGATAGCGACCGATAATAGGTCAATATTCCCTCCGATAGCCTTTGTACTATTGTGGCCAACGCCCGACCCTTATGAAGACTAGGGAGCGATCCTCTTAATTTGGTGAGTGTTATTTGAGTTCGATTGCAGGATTTTAGTAAACATTGTATCTGTGATCGATATTACTCGTTCCCGGAATGAAGAACCTGAACATTTGGATCCGAATTTAGTATGGGCGCTCAGATACGCACAGACAATTTGCCATACAAAATTTTGATCCCTGTGTTCAGGTTCTACATGCCGGGAACATGTAGTAGCAAGCGTACCGATCCTCATGCCTTACAAGCTGGCTACTGCGATGATATTCCCAGGCAGGAAACTGGTATTATAGCAAGCCCTAGCAGCACCAGAATTTATGAGAACATAGCGTAGTGTTCCCCCCGGCCAGGTACCTCCCCTCCTCCCCCTCGAATGGCCCTGTAACGACCTCCCTTTTCTTCGTAGGTCCACATCCAAATGAAATGAATGGATGAGGGGAAATATAGTCACTAATCCATCCCGAAACATGTTTAACATATTACCAAGGACTGCCCTAGAAACAGGCACTCAAAATCCACCACGAGAACCAAAAAATAATTAAAGATAAAAATAAAAATACGGGCTCCTCTCTGTTGGAGCCCTCAATATCTGAAAATCAATACAACGAACCAACCAACACGATCTCGAATGACCCATACAAAGTTCCTCGCTATAAGGAAAATCAGAGTGAGGAATCTATAACAAACCCAAAAGAAATTTTCTGATTGCAGTCCCCCTATCCCTTTACAGAGTTAGAGTGCTCAATTGAATGTGCTCTTCCTAATTAGAGTGAACTTGTAAGTGCATTACTGGTATTCCCTAAGTGACCCTCTATCCTACTAGACCCGAGTGCACCAGCAAAATGTGTATCTACCTGCACGGCGTCTGCCTAATGCGGAAGCAGACCTATGCTTCCTAATTCGGATGACATGATAGTGGTCATAGAACCAAAACTATACTCGAGACCTCAGATAGCGCAGCTCTGAAGTAAATCTTTCCCTAATTCTTCCTATCCAGTGCACGAACAAAGCAGCCACTCAGGCGGCACTCGTCGTCGGATACACGAAATACGCTTCAGGAGTTAGATCATATGCTGTGTCAGTTCTTATTCGTATTCTAACTCGCTATAACACAGGACTCCGGCTATGACCCAAGGAAAAACCGGACTTTTGGCTTCGGCCCTCCCGCGGCGCCGCTGTGCCAAAAGCTAGATGGCTCCCTGGTAAAAAAAAACATGTTCAGGGGTAAGAAAATTCAATACAAGGGTGGCGTGCTCAGATTCGCGGTGTCCGCATCCGTAACTACCCCCCCGGAGACCCCTAAGGTCCCTGACCCAAAAATCAAAAGGAAGAAGACGTACGCGCCAAGCCATATCTATGCCCCAATTTCCCGGAAGATCTACGGTATATGCTCGTCCCATGCAAGAAGTGCCCGATCATTTCGGAGGGAAAACGGGGATATTTCATGGATATTTCAGGAATATTTCACCTTTCCCGAATGTGACCTTGACTCCCAATTGTGTCCAAAGACTTCTCGCTGGGGGGGGGGGGGGGAAGTGTGGTATGCACTATACCGTGCCGTCCCCGCTGGCCCAGGAGAGTGCACGAGCCATTCAGCAAGGCATCGAGTGATAGCATGTGATTACTTCCCTTTCCCACCATCATGCTAAATAAATTTTTTCCTCTCCTCTCGTATAACAAGCACCCCATTAATGACACCCCATGAAAGCTAGCGTCCAATGCGGTACAAGTGCCGCTCCAATGAAATTGGAGGCGAATACATGTCTGGTGCCACCATGCCTGGTAGCTTCTTGTCGCCTTCCTATTCCTTCCTCGTAACATTTATCTTCTCATAGTAGTGCTAGCGGTTGCTCGATCGATTTGAATCCAAATTTCAGTAGGCGGGCTCGGCGGTGCTCGGAAGAATCTTGTGAGTATTGTCATCCGTTTTTGTGCCCAGGGTTTTGTATTACCAATGCGGCGAATTCGGGATTAGTCGCTTAGGCCGGCTTGAATTAAAGGGAGCATCCCCCCTTTGTGTGGCCCATAGAAAAGCGACGGCGCAATTTATGATACGGGATGGCGGAGGTCTTGCGCAAACAAGGTGAACATGTGAATGTTAGACATTCTTCGCTCTAGAGAAGTTGACGGAAATCCCGTTTCAGTCTCAGGTGGATTCAGTAACTGCCACCACCACTGAATCTTTCCTTTTTCCGCAAGTCCTGAATCAAAGCAAATTACGGGGAGAGTAATCAGCTCCCCCTCAACCCGACAAAGGCAAAGAGGTTTGGCATTGGCTGTGACTGATCGAGTGGCAGGAACTGCAGTTCTAAGGGGAGAGGTGAATTTACAATCTATGATGGGTGTGCCGGGCGTTGTTGATAAGTCTAGAGAACTCGATATGATTGGCCGATATCGTGGGCAACCAAAAGAGAAGGTGCCATATGCAGCCTTTGCAATCAATTTGTAATAAGTAACACATAGTAATTGTATTATCATCTTAGGTTTGTACTTTATGCTTTTAGACTTAACTAGCTGGTAGTTATCAATATATAATGATTCTAACTTAGAATTCTAATTCCAAATTCAATACATCTCGTATATGATATCATACTATATAATATAATAAGTTTAACTATAGTACTTAGTTCAGGTAGGATTTAAATAATAGTGGAAAGAAATTAATAAGAACTATTTAATAATTAGAGCTAGGTCTTAGTAGATCTAATCCTAGTTGCAAATTACAATTTAATAGATAAAAAGTCTAACAAAAGGTATAATAATAGAACTAGAATATTTAATCATAAATTATAGATTGTCAAAAACTTTCAAAAGAAAGATTTTTCTTTTATTTACGATAAGTAAGATTATTATAGTATTAAACCCCTTTGAATTATATAACCAGAAAAAAAGCTATTGCTTCAATTCTTTCTTAAAGAAGGCTGACTCCTGATTCTTAAAATAAAATAATAAAATAAATAGAATAGAATAGAAAAGGGAAAGATTATAAAATAAAGTATCATAGAATAAACACTGTTTAAAGCCTTAAAGATAAAATAACTATAAGAGTAAGTAAATAGTTTAAATACTCAGGATACCTTAAGTAACTAGAATTAGCCTACTAGTACTCTGTATATCATAAGAGAGAAATATAATGATGCAATTAATTGTAGTAGTAAGAGAGATTAAGGGATAAACTATATTATCCTAAATTTTTCTCTTGCTAAGAAGGAAATTAGAGGAGAAATTACCAGAATAAGCTCCATATCAGATAATATTAGAGTACATGTAGCAGTTATCATTATATAGCTGGATGAGAGGAATACAAGATCTTTAAGAATTAATCTAATATCTGCCAGATCTCATCCTTCTAAAATATATTTCAAAGTGGTTTCAGAAGCTCTAATAGAAATACTTCTACCATTTAGTAGCAGATATCATACTAGATTGGAAGACAAAATAAAGCTACTTACAGAGTATGCTCTTATCCACTACCGAAGCTCTTTCAAAATTCTTTGTTGAAATATGATACATGTTGAAGGTATTCTCTTGAAGACCCAGATTGCGGCTGTTATTAAGATAAAGGGTAGTATAACAAATACTGAACTTGCCGAATTTATTTATTTATTCTGCTTTATCTCTTCCGCAAAAACATTATCCAATTTTACCCACATTAGAAGTCACATGAGGGGTTGATGTTGAGGGGCGTCGGCGGCGATCAACTCTGTCGCTAGACCCTCTGGGTTGCGACCGCTATTCCCTCCCCAGACAGCACTTCCACTCCCTAGGCTGTAGCATTCTGGAATTTAGCTGCAAGATTAAGCGAAAAGGCCTGCCTGTATGTATACCCAACCAGCTGAAAGAATGGAGAAACAAGCTCCGTCCCCTCTATTTTCCTCACTTTTGGTTGCAACCAATCAGATCCCGGGATTTGAAAAACACCACACATCATCACCAGTCCCGGTGGCAAATTTGCCCCGGCCATCAACCCTCCCTGTCACCCATCTGAAGTAGCTTCCCAGATGGAGGAGACTCTCGAATCCCCTACCCCTAGGGTGTTTAGCCCATGGTATCATGAATTTATGCATGGTATCAGAAGCATGGTACCAAAAATGTCTCTTCCGGAAAATTCGGCCCTGAAAGACAAGATATTAAATCCAGAAGAAACTGAGATGTCAGATGGCGAAGTTCTAAACGTCACCTTTCAACTCGAGGTTCTAGGAGTCATCCAAGGACTACAACACCAGGTAGTCAACCTCACCAGTACAGTGGACACACTGGTTGCCACGGTCAAAACCCTCTCAAACAACGCCAAAGACCTGTCCACGAATGTGGCAGCTTCAGCAGCGAAAACAACCCCGCAAGTCAGCATATTGCAGCGTCCACAAACGAAGTCGTATGCAGAAGCAGCAGCACAACCGCCTAAGACACCAACGAAAGGGAGGAAGAGGTCTGCAACTCAGGGACCTACCCCTCCAAAGAACCCCAAACAGAAACAGACGAAAGAGGCTCGAGCACCGGAGGACACAAGTGCAACACTAGCCAAAGGCAACAACGAAAACGCCACTGTTTCTCGCCCGAAAAACACCACGATCGCCAAAAGACGTATTTACGCCACTCGGGCAACACCGGCACCGCTACCCGAAGCCTCGAAACTCGAACCAAAAATAAGTATGGCGATTACAAAGGAACTACAGAAATGTGGATGCTCAGCCCCCACCAACCTCCAAATCCAAATAAACCCCAACAACGGTACTGTCTCCCTGACCACTGCCCCTGGCACGGAAGCAGCCGAGTACGCGAATTACCTCGCACCGATGACAACAGCCCTTTCAGCGACCCTACCGGAAGCAGTCAGGGACTACAAGGAATTCAAGAGAGCACCCACCGATACACAGGTTGTTATCCACGGGATCTCACTAGAAGCAACATCGAATGAGGAAGACTCCCTCTATACGGTCATGAAAGAATCACTGTTCTTAGGCCAACAAGTCAATATCAGCTCTGCCAGATTTCTCCAAAAAGACCCTAAAATAAGAGCAACCAAACGGTACACATCGGTGGTCGTATCTTTACCTACGGACGATGTTGAAAAAATAACACCCGCTGTTCTCGTATTCGGAAGACACAAATCCTCTGCGGTCATGTGGCACTCCAATCCTACAAAACAATGCCGGAAATGCTACTTATACGGACATCCTGAAGAGGGGTGCAAAGCAACGAAACATACCTGTCCTATCTGTGCCGGTGAACACAGACTCAAGGAGCACAAATGCGCGTCGCCAACGTGCCCCAAGAAGGGGGACAAGAAGATAGTCGCAAGTTGTTGCCCTGTTACCCCATCCAAGTGTATCGCTTGTGGCGGGAACCACCCAGCATATGCCGCTGAATGCCCGATCAAGATCAAGGCAAAAGCTGATGCTAAAGCTCATTACGACCGAAGGAGACCTTCCCGAACTCCTGAAGATATGGACACTACGAAATAATGATGGACGAAGCTAACGATCCGCCCGACCACACTCCTTTACAAAATTTAACAATATTGCAACATAATTGCCGGGGAAGCAATTTGGTGTTTTTAACTTTATTTTCGCTCATTAGGAATAGAAATGTTTCTTTTGTTTGTTTACAAGATCCGCCATTATTTCAAGGTGACCCGCTTAGGGCACCAGGTTATCAATGTTTTTCATCTAATGTTATTGGTCAGAAGAAAAGAGTGGCTACTTATGTTAATTGTTTTCTTACTGAGAGTTTTAATTATTTGTGTGTTTCGCCTGTTGCTGATGTTCTTCATTTATTGATGTCAAGAAATGATGGGGGCAAGGTAGTAGGGGGACATGAAAGATTTTCCTTGATTAATACTTACAACAGACAGGTGGATGGCAACAATACGGTGTCACCCGCAGACCTGTTTACGAACAACACAAACTCATCCCTCATCGTTGGCGACCTTAATGTGCACACGATGTACACAGATCCGGAACGAGATATGTCAACCGCTGAGAGGAGAAAAGGGGAACACTACTTCCGGGTAGCCGGACTTCATGGATATGCAATACTCAACGAACCTGGTATATATACAAGAACACCAGACAACAACACTACAAGGCCCTCGGTTATCGACTATACCCTAGCCAATAATCTGTTAGCCGAATTCGTTAAGACATGGAGAACCAACATCCCACACACCGGTTCTCATCACCGCGCCATCATCACTACAATCTCCTCGACTACCTTCACCCCGACAAGACCTTCCCCCGACTGGAACCAGATTACCTGGAGAACAGGGGGAGAGCCCAATGTGGTAATTGAAGACGAGTTGAAAGTACTAATGGGCAACGAGGGTGAAGGCAGAAATAGTACCGTATTCAAGTGGACTAAGGAAGGGGATTCGGAGAACGCGATCGAAGACTTCGAACACAACCTTTCCCTTTTAATACACACCATCAAGAAACATGCACCGATCAAGAGGCCATGCAAGTGGTCCAAATCGTGGTGGACACCTGAACTTACACAACTCAGAAGGGATTTCACGGTCAAAACCAGAAAGGCCAAGGAAGACCCCGGAGGAGTGGGCGATGCAAGACAAGCCAAGAGGAAATACCAGAACGAGGTCAAAAAGGCCAAGTCAGCTCACTGGAGGACCTTCCTGGAAAACGCGAAGAAGAACGACGTGTGGACAGCACACCAATTTACGAAGAAAAGGTTAGGATCAACAGTACCCGGTGGACATAACTACCCAAGTGCAGCCTCCCTGAACCTTGCAATAATGCAACACTTCTTCCCACAAAACCCGAACCCGGTCGATATGGAACCGCCTAGGTATATTGAGTTGGAAGAAAAAGATACAGTTGACGCTTCCGAAGTGGCACAAGCCCTCCGAAAGTGCAGTAACACGTCCGCACCAGGACCAGACCAGGTACCATATGGCGTTTGGAAGGGGATACACAGTGTGAATCGTCACATCAGACCCGCCCTCATCAATCACATGCTCACATGGTCCATACATCCACCGGCCCTCAAAGACTCGCTAGGAATACTCCTCCCCAAGCCATCGAAAGGGGACTATGACGCCTTTGCGAGCTATAGAGTCATCGCACTAATGCAAACATTTTCGAAAATAGCAGAACGCATAATCAACCAACGCCTCATCAAATTTGCCAAGGCAAGCGGGCTTTACTCAATAAGACAAACCGGCAGCCTCCCACAAAGACCCACATTTGATGCCGGAATTTCCCTTAAACACTGGGTCCAAGAAGCACAGGCGGCAGGCCTCAAGGCCAGCACTATGTTCCTGGACATCAAGGGCGGATTCGATTATGTTGACCACGGTACGCTACTTAGGAGGCTTCGGTCGAAAGACACCCCTGAGTATATGACCAGATGGATCTCAAACTTCATAGCATACAGACAATGCGCTATCATCTTCCCTGGCTCACCAAGGAATATGAAAGGCATCAACACGGGAATCCCTCAGGGCTCTCCACTCTCTCCAATCTTATTCGTAATCTACGTTGAGCCCCTTCATTTGTGCTTGGACCCAGCTAGGGAACTTATCATTTCATACGTTGACGACATCCAGATTACGGTCAGCTCGCACTCATGGAGGGCGAACACCCGGTTGCTGGAAGAAGCATACGGAAGGATCAAGGCGGCGGCTTCAGCAATAGGACTGAGCTTTTCCACACACAAAACAGACCTGATGCATTGGAGGACACCTAAGGAGCGAGCGGATAAATGCGAGCACCCTATTGTCATTGACGAACAATGTGTCGAACCGGCCCCGAAAGCAGTCAAATGGCTCGGATTTTATTTCGAACCAAATCACAGCACGTGGACACACTTCGCGAAGAGACTCGCCCTGGCACAAGCTGCCTTTGAAAGGATAAAACGACTCTCCTCGCCAGGTGGAAGACTTACACCATACAGTGCGCGAAGAATGGCCAAGGGAATCATAGTCCCCACGCTGTTCTATGGAGCTGAATTCCTCGAACCCAACATCACAATGCGCAATAAAATGGAGACGTTCATGAACCGAGTGCGGAGATGGATCACGAACTGTTTCTATTCGACCAACACGATAGTCCTATCGGCAGAGGCCTGCCTAATGCCGACTGACCTATACCTCGAACAAATCAGAGACATGGCCACGATTAGATGGGCTACAGCACTCCCCGACAACAACATTGCCACGGCCCTTTTTCCCCCTGGCTTTCCGCTACGCGATAGCCTCCGTTTCCCTTCTAACAGGAGGGCTGCCTTCTCAAAGGCGGGAGGCATGAAACCTAAGACATGGGACTCCACATCTTTTACTTCGGTCCAGAGGGTGTTACCAATTGATGACATTGCCAGAAGAGCTAGACTGATCTTCAAGAAATGGCCTGTCCCAAGAAAACCCAACATATGGTCACCCCCTAGTGGCGAAGAGTGCACGTATTACGATGACACGATCAAAGCGGTTAGGGAGGCCATCTACGAGAAATGGAAATCGCGCAACTACCCTGATTACTATGGCTACAGGCCACCGTTCAGAACATGCTGGCGATTCATGACAACACGAAAGTTTACCGCTGCGCGCATCCATCAGATGAGGGCCGGTAAGAGCTACCTTAAAGCACACAAGGATTGGAGGGACCCTGATGGATCTTCTCTGTGCCCGAGGTGTGAAGAAGAAGAAGAGAGTTTTACACATGTTATAACCGTGTGCCCTGCCCTGGCGGAAGCTAGGATAAGGCACTCGGAGTTTTTATTTGATATTTCGCCAGATTCATTGGTATGGAAAGAGAACAAGAAAGGATGGGATATGATGAAGCTTTTGATTTCGTTTATTTCCTTAAATAAGTTAAATTTTCCTGATGATAAGAATGTTTTTGCATTTACACGGGCAACACAGGTGCAGTCTTGAAGCTTGTTTCAGGATGGAATTGGAGAAATCTCATAGGTTGGGAAATACTCACGTTGATTTTATACTTAGGTATTAGTGAATAGTTTTTGATTTATTTCTTTTGTTTTGTTTTGATTTGGGTTTTTATTTGCCATGGGATATTTCCCGAATGCAGCGGTTGGACCCTAGGGGATGCTAGTCATGTACCTAAAATCATACCACGGAATTAACAAAAAAAAATGAAAGAATGGAGAAAAAAGATACCTATCTTCCCAATTATCCATGTTACATGCCTAAGTGGTCCAGGAATACCGTACCCCAGCCATTCCTCCGCTTCCCTGCCAAGGGAAAACCGGTCCACAGCACGAGAGGGGGGATGAGGCAAGTGAAATGCAAAAAAAAAAAAAAAAGTGACCCCCATAAGGGTATCTCGCTAGCCAAATGCAAACTCGCAAAAGTAGATAGATTGTGCGAACTAGCACAACAGCCAGCTGCTTCGCCTACAGAAAACGATGCCGGAAATCGGCGGGGAAAGGACGGGGTGCCATCCGCCGATGCCTTCCTAAAGTGCACTCTGCGCAAGTTTTTGCCGCACATAGCGATATCCATGCGTGTCTTGGGGGGAGGAACGGATTACTTGATGATACAAGATTGGCTTCGCTTGATTACAATTGTTGCACCTCCTGGTGGCATGCTTATCTATGTTCAACACTGCTAAAGCGAGCCCCATGCCATAATCCCCACTAGCACTGACAAATTATGGTAATCAGAAAATGAATTCTGCGCTCCCGTAGATTGCAGTGTGAATTATGCGATCGGCCCTGATGTTAACTTTTTTTTTCTTTTCCCCCTCATCCAATTCGGACCGGTCCGCTGTACCAAATGGTCTAGTCTGGTGCGCTGCCTCCTTCCTCTCTTCATACTATGCACCCGAGCACTATTTCGTACTGGTACTATGTGGTCAAGAAATGGTCAGGCAACAAGCTTGGGAGGGAGGAAATGATATCGGACCATACCAGTATCATCACTACCGTCATCATAATCCCCCCCCCCCTAATATCCACCGTTTTGCTTCTCTCAGAACCTTAACTGATAGATTGGCTCATAGGGCTGAAGGTTCAGAAGACAGCCTGACTTTCCTTGCTTTTTGGCCAAGGCTGAATTTGCCCCGCACTTGACCGGGAAAGATGACTGGAGAGTGCATATCATTAATGTTATGCAGCTGTTACCCACAGAGGAATTATCTCCAGTTCGCAAAGACTATTATACGTAAAGCGGGGGAGTCGGTTCGGTGTGCCTTTTGGGAACATCGGAGTGGAGGCGGTTGTGTAAGAACGTATGTATGTGTTGTGTTTGTGTGCAAAAGTCGTTAGTGTCCCTACTAATCAACCATCGGAAGGAAGGAGAAGCGGCTATCCAAATGCTTCCTCCATGTTACCTTCCCTATTCGACGATGGTTGTCAATATCCCAATTACCGGCAGCAAACGTTGTGATCGTGAGAACTCCTCTCGAACTTCTTTCCTGGAATCTACCATTGTGTCTTTGGGATACACTTTCCAAAACGTTGAAGTATCATATTTTGCTGTACTCGAGTAACGGAAAGAGTCCCCCACTTGGGCTTAGTTTCATTCGCGGAGATGACAACGTCTCGAAAGCCTCTCCCCGCTGAGCCCCCTGTAATCCCCATTACCAACGATTTCGAGAGTCTCCATCTAATACGTCACACACCCTCTGGTATGCGAGCAATTTGTCCTGAGATATTGTGTGGATCGTCTCTGCTGTGTGGGATGCATTCATCTGTGGAACCCAGCACTGCCCCATTCAACATTGTCAACCAGGGCCGCGCCACTGAGATAACCGCACCCCTCTAAGACACCCGATGCGAACCCCTCCACTTTATCCCGTAACAGGGAGGAGCAGAATATTATGCTTTGGCTGTGACCGTTGGATTTTTGTTTCGCTTCGAACTTTGAGACATTGTATCGTACCGGTATTCCTCCATGCATGCCCGAATCCCGAATCATCCAATGCGGGGGCGGCATAAAATGCTCGACTGATCTAATGACTAACTGGCAGACACACTCCGCCAGGCAAAGCAAGCAAGGTAGGTAGTTCGGCCAAACTAATCGCCGTGAGTACGGTATTCGGAAGAAGAAAAAAGACAAACTCTTGCCACGATCAAATGCCCGTAAAAGTGACTCCCTTCTCCACCCGGCCCCCAGTCAATTGCTCTTACGTTCCGAACAAAGGAAGCCAATTAAATGAATCCCTCCTTCACAAAAATTAGAAAAAAATACATGGCCCCGTGCTGCGGAATACCGGTATCCAATCTCGCATTTTTTTATCGGATAGGGCTGCATGCTCTTCCGGGAGCACCTCTAGCGCTGATATCAGATTTCAGGGCTGAAGGTACCGCCGATCAACAGAACTCCCATTGACGAGTTCTACCATATCGCGGATGGGTAGTCCTTCTACCGCACACCCTTACCCATCGCTAATGCAAGTATCATGGCTCAATCTCGAACACGAGGTGTCAGAAGGCGGTTTGCGTGATATATGATATTCGATCTATATTCTCTATGATCAGTACCAGCATTCCCTTATCCTCCGCGGTAGTTCCCGCAAACGCCCAGCTTTGCCCGTTTCTCCAGCGCGGCTGAGAAGTTCAGTCCAAGTTCAGTACGGTATACCAGCTGAAGAGGGAGGTTCAAGGTCTAGAGGGCGGTCCCTGTACTTTGTGTCTCCCACTCCCGACTTCCCCCATCTCTTTGGCCAATGAAAAGTATCCAGTCTCATTATATACCACTCTGCATTCGGTCTCCTGACTGCGGAGTCTGGCAACTTCACCGGTTGGCGGGATATGTTAAGTCATACTACCACAAACTGCACCTCAGCACACGGGATGCACTGACGCCGGGGTAGCCAACCGATAGAGGGTTGCACAAACCTCCGGCACTCATTGGGGCACAGCAAACTAAAAAGATCATTGTTGTCCATCACTTTTGATCACTCTGATCATAGCTGTAACTGCAGCACCTTACTAAGGTTAGTCGAAATATGATACCGATACCCACACGGCGCTGTTGTAGGGCTGAGGGGGCGCCACTGTCCAGAGCATATCCACTACTCCAATGTGAATGGTTATCTTTCCGACCCGGCGGGTTTCGCGCATATCTAAGGCTACGTACCCAATTACGATCCATGTTTAATTATGAGATGCAGGAAAGTACCCTCTCCCCCAAGCAGCCCTCACTCCATTGAGCAGCCGCTAGAGAATACTTTGTGGGCCCCTCCGAGTGGCTTGGCTATGGCAGGTCAGACAGGATTGAGTGAGTGGGAAGAAGAAAAGAGATTGGGTAGTGTGGGGTCAGAAGGTGAAATCAAGTGGGAGCGAGGATGCATAACGGCAAATGGTGTATCGCTGAATATCAGCAACCAAAACTAGCCAGGCCAAGCTCTGTACTCAAGCACCGTAAAAGCTGGAATACCTGCGAATCTCATCCACACATTAGATTTACCTCCCCTAGTAATGTCTACTGTATTTTCTTTTTTTAGTTGTCTCAATTGAGACCTGAAAGAGGATTGTTCCGCTTCTCTCCGCCCAATCCAAAGGGGGGAATTCTGGACGTCCCAGCACCATTCTCAATTATTCTAGTTTTTACGCCGGACCCTGGTGGTCCGTGCAGCCAGCCCTACAAGGACGGCAACTGAGCAGATCCAGCACCCTCGAATTTCACGAAGCGAGACCAGGAATAAGGACGGTGGAATGTCTTTCCACGGGTCGGGTCGGCGTTCATTGGGCTCCGCTTAAATTCGCTTTGCTTGTGGTCGCCGTCCGGACACAACACCGACATTTGGGGATGGGGATGCCATTGGCCAGGGGCGTCGAAATGGAAAGGATAGGGATAGTCTAGCCTTGTCCTTCTATCCACTCCATCTTCCCCAAATTCACAAAGCACACTATCAGCAACTAGGCAATACTATCCGCCCCGGCAATCCCAAGAGCTTTATTGTGCGACAAGATGAAGAGAGTTTGCACTGGGCTGTGTCGGTACTGTACTAGTACAAGTACGGTAACACGCACTATTCGGGACCGAGACGCAGTGCCGACACTGTAGGAAAAAGATAATCCAAACAAGCTTAAATCAACCCCCTGTATTTCTCGCTATCGATCAGGAAGCTTACTCATCAAGCCGTCGCAAGGCCCAGCCTCCATGAGCAAAAATTGTGCACTTTCCTATATGCGGTATTATACAAGTCCCGTTCCCGTTCCCTACAGCACTTGTATCGGGCGAGAGCACATCGGCAATGGCCCAAGCGAGGGTCTCGGTAGCTAGCATGCCTTAACAGGAACGTTGCTTCTTTTTTTGCTACGATATGCCTCCGGGTAACCCCTGGGAAATCCGAATATGCAGTTTCTCCTACACTTTGTGTGAGTAGGGTACCGGTAGTCGTCGCAGGCATGAAGTATCCGGAAACAGTTGTCGTGAATTTGTCCAGACACTAAGATATGCACGCACTGTTTGTCATATATCTCGTGGAACCGCGTCCCCGGGTACTTTTTACCTGCCACGAGCATTGGATCGGGGCTCGGCGCGAATTTCCCTTGGAAATGCACTGCCTCAGCCTTACTGCTCTGTTCCAACTGGGGTTTCCGTGCCGCACCACGCAAGTGTTGTAGTGTTGTGCACACGAGATTGGACAGGTGATTCAGTGCATACTAAAGCCGGACTGTTCCAGGACTGACTGGGACGCCTTGTTGTCACCCGGTGAGACCAGTCTATTTCCTCACGCCACTAGCAGACTGGTATCTAGTCAGTCTGACCAGTGCGGACTGGGGCCATTGGAGGTCGAGGTCAGTTCGGATTGGGTGCGCTGCCTGACATACCAGTGCACTAGCCGAGTGCAGGAGCGGTATGGGGCGCAGGTAAACTGTGAGGCAATAACACTTGTGCTAGTTATGAAGCGACACTTGTGAACACGGCTGCTATTGCATAGGGTCAAAATTCAGCCTTTTTTGCCAAGATCCTAGTGTAATGCAATAATAAGTCGTGCTCACAAACGCCGTCCAATTACGAGTAATCTAGCTCTGCATTACCCAGCACAGCATACATCACGCCGCGCAGGACGAAGCCATGTCAGTGACTCAGCGATTGTACTATCGAACTAACTCACTCGTGCCAGAGCAGAAATCGGAAGAGAGCTCCTATTGAACACAGCATTGTAGTGCCCGAGCCAGGGAAGGCTATTCCCAAGGAATCGCTAATGTGGGCTCCCCAGGGTTCGCTTTCCACATCAGTAGTACCGGTGCTCGGGCGTGTCAGCAAAAATTGGAAACCCATTCCCGCCGGCGCCATACAAATCTGCATGACAGGGGCTATGTCTTCCAGTTTCTCTAGGCCACCCGAGAACGAGAAAGCACTAGCCCTCCCCATCAAAGTGGGCTTGGCTTCTCTTCCCTTCAGGCACATGTTTATCCCTCTCGCCAATAATCTACCAGCACACCGGTATTTCCACATTCAAATTAGCTATGCACAGATTGGAAGAAGCTAGCGCAACCCACCGGTTCACCGCTTAACAAAGAGTACCTAGCCAGAATATGCGTGGATGCAGTTACCGTAAGCTAGCCGCCAAAAAACGCCATCCCTCGGTTGTTATCTCCGGTTTCGAAAGCACGATCATGAAATATCTCCCAATGTTATTACAGTAGCATAATAATAAAAAAGGAAACAGGAAACTCAGACAAGCATACAACTACTCGCCAGTTGCAAACGAAGGAAGGATGCGCGAAAAAGCGCCGGGATCGGATAGATGCACTCTTTATTTTATTTTTGAATGCTTCGATTCCCCGATTTCTAGCGCCGGTGAGTCGCGTTCGGGAGGTGGGGGTGCGATAATCGAATTCACTTCTCAGGACCTTATGCAGTTGTTGGTCGGTTACACCGCTTAATAACTTCTCTGCGGCGTCGTGCTTCCTACTGATTATAGAGGAGCACAAGCGCTTGCAAGCTGGAGACGAAGGGCGATGATGAAACGGAGGCTCCGCACGTTCGCCTTCACAAAGAAGAATTGGGGGTGCGAAGGGGAAATACAGAGGTGCTTGAACAATGGTACCGGTAGAATTTTTGCTCAGATAGTTTACTTGCACTAACTGGTGCCGGCGCGGGAGTAGTAGTGCTGCCGTAGCCGAACAGTAGGCCGGGTATTGCCCGCAATCGGTTAGTAGGAGCAGGTTACCGGTAGCAGAAGTGGGAAGTCGTAGTAGGCTTGAGCCGACCAAGCTAAAAATGGCAGTACTGTAGTAATTATTTCCCAAACTGTGTTGGATGCTGTTTGGGTATGGGCTTGCATCAAGACATCATTCACCGTTCACCATTTCATCATTCGTCGTCACCTACCCCAGCTTTGGCTCCAATTAACCACCCCCTTCCTTCCCCTCAGATGGGTCCCTGGAGCACACCATAAGCAGGGTACAAAGTGTTTCTGTACAAGTACAAGATAGTGATTATTCTGCTTTCTAGAATCTCTCCGGCACTTGTACCAGTACATGATCCAGTTTTACCGTATTGCATACAAGAAGGTTAGAGTTCAATGCACGGAAAAAATAAATGTAGCCCCCAGAGCCCTGGGTGGAATTTCCATATCCACTTATGCAGGTATGGCTCCTGTGCCACAGGACCGACAAGATTGGTGGTTGGGGCCCCACGATGGGGGTAACCTTCTAAGCATCTTATCGGTGCATTCTTTTTCCCTTGCTGGCTCCACCAACCCGCCACGCCCTCCATCCACAATAATCAACTGGAGGGATGCGCTCCCCTGATCGAGAATCCGAATAATTGGTTATGCATGGAAGGCGAGGGAAAGGGAAAGGGGAAAAGGGAAAGGGGAATCCCCTGCCTGCTTCCTTCCCTTCTTTCTAAAAACACCTTGGATGGGGAGGAAAAGAAAGGAAAGGGAAAGAGAGGCCTTCATGTGGGGTGCGCTCTGCAAAGGAAAAACCCTTTTTTGTTTTTTCCACGTCCTCCCTCCATCGGCGCTTTTACTGTTTAGTTAATATAAATGACCGAACCCCCCCCTCTCGCCAAAGGAAATAATTCTGCATGGGCCACGTTTGTAGTTCCGATTTAGACGGTGGCGGCCTGGGTGATATCTTTATTTTTTTTAGCAGAGAGTGCTTCCGTGCATAAGGCTGATGAGTAATTAGCCATCCAGACAGGTCGAGGGCAGGGTGCCGTCAGTGGCCAAGTAATCACTGGGAGAGCGAACCCGCGCTATTGGCTCCAGGCAGTTGTCAAAAAAAATAAAAATGGCTAAATTGGTGAATATGCCCGTGATATGCCCTTCCTGCGAGTTATGTATGTGCGCACCATAACGCCCGCTCTGCTTGGCCGCAGCGCGCGGTACCAACCATAGTCGAGGCCGAATTCCCCTCCCCCCCCCCCAAATCCATAAATAGTAACAAAATCAATGATGCCTTGTGCCAAACAATTCCAATATGCAATCTGGATATTTCTACCTAAAATCGTATTTTATCCGGTCGCATCGGATGGGTGTTCGGTGATCCTTAAAAGAACATTCCGATGGCACGGAGTAAATATGACGGCGGAAATGACTTCAAATGGAGGCTTTTTCTATTTTATCGGCGGCCGCCACAACTGCCTTACTTGGCCTTGCTTAAGCTTGCTAGCTGAGCATCCATAGGGGATTCCTTGATCGCTACCACAAATTAATGCCGGCATACCGACATAGATTATTGGGCCGGAGCCGGGGATGAGACGGCATTGCTATGTTTCTACTGATTGGACTGGAGTGAAATATGACAAGTCAAAATCGGCGCAACCTTGTAGTGTCTCACACAATAAATTTAGCCATCAAATGATTCAAATGCTTCCAGAATGTCTCATCCTACAGACACCCGTTTCTTACTTTCTTTTCCTTTTCCTTTTTCCTTTTTCTTTTTGTTTACGATGCAAGCACATGGTCGTGGCTGAGCCCCTTGCCGCCGATGGGATCCTTGAATTGCGTCCATGTCTATTCTCGTTATCAGTCCCGTCCCAGCGACCAAAGCGAGTGCGCTCGCTTCCTAAGAGTCCAGTTCGGTGCACTGGTTTGGCGGAAAACCGTTTGGCCCGCACCGCAGTGTTGTACCTGTAATAATGAATCTGCGCCGACGGTGAACTACGGGCGGCCCCCATCTTGGATACTACAAAACAATAGAATATACGAGATCTAAATTTGCCAAAAAAAAAAAGAAGGAAAGAAGTTACCCCACTAGGAAAAGTTGCAGTGAGAATATGCTTGCCTATGCGTTTAAAGCTTTCTTCCACCGCCCAAGCGGCTCCTGCTCAGTTCAGGCAAAGATTTAGAAAGGGGTAATGGAATCATTTCTTTTATTATCCAGCCTCCAGTCTCCCTGCCTTTGCTCATCGGTGGTCCCCGCCCAGCCCTTTTCCGGTTCATCACGATTACGGTAGGAAAGGGCCTCGAAGCAAGTAGGATTTCTAAACTGATTATTATTCCTATTGTACCGGTATATGCGGGTGGTTGTAGCTATTCCCGTACTGCGATTTCAGCACTGAATACTTGTATTGAAAACAAGGCCAGCTATTTTCCACCTCCGCACACAGGACCTATTCATCAGTGTTGCCTGCGACACTATTGTCGAGAGCTATTGTGGCAGCACTATAACTTACCGCGCGATTATGTTATCACGATAAAGGACGCGGATCCGGGGGAATTCTTTCAAAATTAAAAGATCAGGTGGATTGTTTCAATCCGTCTGCTGGTTTTTTTTCTCAGCCCCCAGGGCTCAATGCAACGTAATGCAAAGTAGGGTATTGTGCTAAAGTTCGACTGGGCCAGCGCCCGTGATGCGTTACGGCGTACAGGTGGAATGTCTGTGACAATGCATGGACTGTGTCACTGGTATGGGGTCTAATGTACCGAAACGCTGGAGGAAGAAGGGTGGTTGGTTGGTGGGGGAAGGGAGGAGAGTCGTATCGTACCAGTTTTTGTTACAGCTGTAACTTATTGTTACGCCTAGCTACAAGAAGATTCAAGGGATATGATGCCCTGGTAATTAATCAGTTTGTTGAGGCTGTGAGATATGAACAGTGAGTGAATAAAGTGGTTTTCGAGTTAACATATGTAACTGGGAGTTATGTAATTAGGGTCAGGGGCTCATGGCAGGCGAAGGACAGCATTGTTGGGAGAGTACTGTATGGAGCGAGGGGAAATGGGGGAGGGAGGTTTGAATTGTTCGGCGATGGGCACTTGTGTAGGTAGTTGCAGGTTTTCCGGGTCGTCGGACTTTGGTGTGTGTAACGCCTTTTTTTTCTGGACAAAGCTAACAGACCCACTCGAACTTGGCACCTGGCACTGCAAAAACGCTCTTTCGACCCCCAGGGCTGAAAATGTGGTGTGGTAGACTTCGTACCGGTACTTCTACCTCCCCAGTTCCAGAGGCTGTAACCGCCCCCATCCATGGCAACCGTTCAACTCCGCCCAACCTTCTTGGGCAAGGAATGGGTGGTGGTGTTGCTGCCCCAGCTTGCAACCAGAATGGGAAGCACCAGAGGTCGAGTCTAAAAATGAACATGGGATGGCTCTCGATGTAAGGTGCTTGGTCAGAGTCTCGGCGATTCCAAATGGAGCGACATGCAGGCAGTGTGACCCACCATGTATGCACTCCCAAAATTGTGGTTTCCATCCGCACAGAAGGTTCTTTGCAGCGTTCTGTCGGGATGTAAGGCTGGAGGGTTGGTGCGTCTGATAACCTGGCCGGAGCAGTACTTAATTAAGCCCCCCCTCATCCTTCTCTCCCTCCATATCGCCCAAGCTTCCCGCATCATCATCATACATTACTTGAGATCACTACCCCAAGAGTCGAATTAATACTAGCTTCTGCCACTGCAACTGCGTCAGGCATCCAGATATATAAAGAGTTGGGAATCCGCACTTGATCGTTCAGCTTCGACTTCAATCATTCCATCCAACACCTGCTCCAACATTTCCACTATCGATATGAACGCCGGACACTACACTTTCCCCACACCCGTAATCTCCTCGATGCCTTCTGCAACCCACTACAATACCCGCCCAACCACCAGGGTGACAAATTCCTCGACCACAGAATTCAGAGGAAGCACAAATCCGGATGAGGATTGGACCAAGATCTCAGATCTTGCTGAGCGCCGAAGAATTCAGAACCGCATTGCTCAACGCAACTACCGTATGTTTTCCGCAGCTATTACTACTGCTATCGCAATTCAATCTAGGGAGCAGAAGACTAAAACTTTCCACAGGCAAGAAGCTAAAGCGCCGTCTTGAAGACCTCGAGCGCCGCGCAGCGTCCCGCTCTATCTCCCCCAACGGCGAGGATACCGATGGAAGATCCACCCGGGAATCTTCAGCAGAACAGCCCATTGTCTCGCCCCCGCCTCCACCACCACAGGCCCTTTCTGAGGCCCCATTATCAAGAGAGAACTACCTCCCCCCATTGAACACGGCATACACCACCACCGCCGCCAGCTACTCATCACAATATCGAAGCGCAGCTAGCAGCAACTCCAGCCCATTCTCATCATCATCGCCCACTCCCTACTACCCATCGGCCGGCCCACCCGTCAACGACGCAGCATCATTACCGCAATACGAGTCACCGAGCACACAGTACATGTATGCATACTCACAACCAACACTGTCTTCAGTGGTTGAGGCAACCTGCGGTTCCGGAATCAGCTCATCAGGGCCAGAACACACTTATCTTCCTCTCCCGTCGACGAGAATCTCATCCAACCACTACCATCACTCGTACAGCGATTTCATGACTCCTAAGACTACTTCGGTTTATGACGAGAACTCGATGAATCCTTTTTACCTGAGCCTCGCTGGTTTGGCTGGTAAGTCCCTACTGCTCACAAAGCAACAAAAAAAAACACAGACACTAATACCCACTCCAGAGTCTCCAGATCCTTCATTCTTCTCTTCGCAATACTACCACGATGATCACTCATCACCGTCGTCCACGACTTCGGCACACTCCCCGCCGATAGCCATCAAATCCGAATGAAGAATTCTGACCTCCTTTCTAAACCAACTTTGTACTTCAGTGTAATTATATGAATTAGATCTTGTGAGCTAGGTTTTCTGTTTATTTGTCATTCTTTTTTCTCTGGTGTTTATTTTTTTGTCCATCCGACTTTTTCCTTCTTTTCTTGTTCGGTGAGCGAGCGCGTTATAGGTTTCTGTTTTCCATTTAGGGCCGGGTTTTCAGCTTTTTTTTTCTGTGCCTTTCTTATCTTTTTTCGCCACTACTTCCTATGATAAAGTTTATTTTATTTCTAGATTGGATAAAGTTTATTAGATAAGATAGCCGATGGGGGGGGATGGGATCTTTTGAAGGAAAGTGAGGTGGGAGGAAAGGGTATCGTTAGCAGGATTGAAACGAACGACGGGACATGAAGTTTGTTGAATACTACTACTTTACTATTACTACCTACTTGTGCCGGTACTGCTACCCTGCTCTCTCACCACCTTGCTTGGTTGCTTGGTTGATTGCTAGCTCCAACGACATCCCCCGGACTCCTTCTTCCACCCTATCTTTCACAAGCCTCCGTTGATGGAAGGAAAAAAACCTTCCCTTCTACCGAACTTGCTTTTTATCAGAAAAGAAAAAAGAGAGAAAAGAAAACGGAAAAAAGAAAAAGGACAGACGGAGAACAGGAAAAAGAAAGTAGCGGGAGGAAAGACACAATGGACTCACCTTGCCCTGCGGGAATTTGCGCTCTCCTCTTGTTTGATGAGACATTCTACTTGTGCTTCTGGGGTGGAAATGCCTGGTAGCTTGCTCTCTTATCCCTTCCACTCTATCATATCGCGGAGGGAGGGGGGGCGGGCTCAGTGGGAACCTGTTGACCTACCCTAGCCTGCATCCGTCTATACTCGTACCATAATAGGTAGCGAGGATAAAAGGAATAAGAATAGGAAAAAGAGAAAGAATAATTTTTTTGGACTTATGCACCGCACGTTAGGTCGACACATGCGGTCGCATTTAGTTTGGAGATATAATAGCATGCGAGGAGTGTTTTCCCTAATTTTAGTCCGACCAGCAAAAAACGTGAGTGTGGGAGTTGGACTGTAGGAACTCGTTATGTTCCCCCCTTTCACTTTTTTTTCACTACGGTACGTTCTCGTTCACCCGTTGGTTTTTGTGGTTCGCTCGTTTGGAGAGAAAACGGAAAAAAAGCAAGGGAGGGAGGGAGGAAGCAAAAGAAAAGAAAAGAAAAGAAAAAAGAGAGAGGAAGGGAAAAGAAAAGAAACGGAAGAAGGGAGGGGGAGAGAGAAAAAACGCGGGCGTGAACACTTTTTTTTTTGTGTTTCGAGTGACCGTATTGTTCTTCGCCTTCCTTTGGGCCTTCTTTTTTTCATGGGCTTGCCGGACGGAAGCTGCATACCAGAACTGTTCCCTTCCAACTGCTGTACCTCCCATCACCAACTTTCTAACGAATGACGTTTGGTGGTGCTACGCTTGCGATGCTATGTACGGTATTGAGCGGGATATGAGTGGGAGGGATCTTTTGCTGCTTGCCGGCGGGGGTGCCTCTTTTTCCACCATTTATCTCTTTTTTACTTTTTCGCTTTCCTAGCGCAAAGGGGGAAGAAGAAGAAAAAGTCATGTCTCATTTTATGATTCTTTCTGCGCTCCACCGTTTGTTCTCAGGTGGTGAATCATTTGCCTCCTTCCTTCCCACTGCCCTCAGCAGCCAAATCCCTTCGTTTTCTTTCTCCGGACCCAGATGCATGCATAAACTTCTCAGGTGGGGTTCCCAAGCGGAGCACAAGCGCAGGAATACACCGCCGGCCGGTTGGTCACTCGGAGAAGTGCCCATCTATTCAGAAGTCACGTACAGGAAAGGGCACTTATGGGTGCAATTGTCCACACATGGTCTGAAACTGGGGAGAATGGGTCCGGTCGGGCAAAGCTGGATATCATCAGGCAACTACAGTGCTGTGCCTGTTGGAATGTGCGCGGCCGTTTCTCGGTGTTGTATCTTGTAGAGTGATCTGTAGAGTTGAAAGGTCTCATTGATTGGGGGTGGATGGTGCTGAGGAAGGGGGGTGGATCTCAGCTATCATAATTTGCATCACTCTATATTCTGGTGGATGATCGTTTTTTTCGTATCACGGGGGAAAAAAAACCCCGCTCTAGCCTCTGGACTACCGTGCGCTACAGTACCGTGCAAGTGCAGACGCCTACCTATTCATCCACTAGTTTCAGCCTCCGTCTCTGAGCTCGATTTTAGCATATTCTACAATGGCAGGTAGAGCGCATCTTGCTGGGAGAAAAAACTTGAGCGGGTGGCCCTTTCGCACCAAAACCGGGCCCTCTTGACAGACGTTTTTCTCGTCCCAAACGGCTTCGGGGGGTTCCATTCTAGGCCAAATCAAACCGAAGAATGTGCGGAGAGCAGTCTGCAACAAATAAAATTGAATAATATGAAGTTTGTGGAATTGAGAATCCAGTGACACCCCTACGGTAGAAGAAGAAGGGTGATTATCGTGTATCTTACTTTTTGTATACCTTACCGTTTCTGAAGTATTCGGACACCTAGGGATTGGTTAGGGCCTGTCTTGGCGCCCGGACGTCCCACACTTTACAAACTATCAAGTAGCAACGGGATACACAACTTCAAGTCACCCCCAGAACTTACCCCACCACTGCATAAGGCATCACAGGTTATCAATTTAATGGTTCTATGATTCCGTTATAGAAAAGAATAGTTCTCATGATTCTTACAATTTCTCGAAATTCCTTACTTGGGTAGCGTCGGGCTCGGGAGTCTCTCAGAACGGCTGTTTCCTCTTTAAAGTTGCCAAAGGCTTGAGGGGGTTTTTTTTTTGCTGTCCTACTGCATAATACAAGTTCTCGTGTATGGGAGTTCCATTGATCGTACAGGGGGGCGCTGGGGACAAATTTCCCTTTTAGAGAATGGCTAAATCCATGCTTGCGCTCTTTTACCTGTTCCCGGCTGCCCCCTCTTCCGATGTTACCATCAACCAGGTTTGAACTGGCTCTTTTATATCAACTGGTAAAATTGAGCGAAGCGACACAAGCACTCACTCACTCACTCACTCACTCTGAGTCACTCACTCACCCACTCGCCCACACTAACACGGAAAGAAACCCGTTGGTACACGTGGTTTGAGGGGAATGAAAAAGATCCCCGAGATGCATCCGTCCGCGATCATTTATTGTTAAGTTACTAATCCCTTCCCAGCCCCCTTCCCATAATGCATAGGAGGCTCTTGATATATAGTCAATTGCACCGGTACTCCTAACTCCTATATCATGATTGCTAGCACTCATGATTATTTGGAGTGTGTAAATGGAAGTTAAATGGGAATGAGAAGGCCGGGGACTAGTAGACAAAACTGGGCCAGAAGGAAGATATGGCATTCAACTACACCATGAAACCATGTCACTAGAATGAATCAAACTTCACTACTAAAGCTGAGTTCAGACGCGCCAGACAATGTCTAATGCTATTTACAAAAAAAGTTGGTGTAAAAAACACCATAAACTAAACCTTTGGCTACAAACAAGGTATTCAACCAGCACGCCAGCCGCCCCAGCACGCCAACCACCCCCAGCACACCAGCCGCCCCCGAAAACTCACGAAAATCCCAATCCACCCAAATGTTATTAGTATCGCCCTTCTGGGGTGCTTTTAATCATAACATTACCTTAAGGATCGTCAACGTATTTTTTACACTTCAAGAGCGACTCGTATGCGGTACGAGTGGGGTTCACACAATCCCCGGTCAAATAGGTTACGTTTTGCTCAGATTCTAGGAACGCCTTGGTGAATTCAGTGAATTTAGTATAGAATTCTTCGTTTCCGATTCTTTTTATATTCGCGCGGATCTCAGCGTGGGTGTTGAGCATTCGGATTGTTTCTATGTGTGCTGGAAAAGTTAGGCTTATACTGGAGTTGAGATATGAGATATGCTCCAGTCCAAAAAGTTCTCGCTGATCCAAAAGTACTCCAACAGGGCTTAGCAACAACAAAAGTATCAAAACAATACTGTATATGAGACTCCGTTAAAGATACTCACCGGTCCGAAAGACTAAAAAAGATCATATATTGAATAAGCGGAAAGAGCAATCCTTGCCAATCCTCATTCCTCCCTAAGAGAAATTAAGGATAAGTTGAACATGAATTACTCAATATATGAAAACCGACTCGTAATCAAGTACTGGTACCTCTGTTGCCACCGAGCCCCTCTAGAGTACTTTTGGATCGGCGAGAACTTTTTGGACAGTAGTGTATGAGAGAGCAAGAGTTACTTACTGATATTTCTGACGTCCGCAGGGTGTATTCCGTAGAGCATCTGAAAAACCGTCACATCACGTCTTCCCTCTGTACAGTTATAGAGTAATGCGTCTACTCTTGCGTCCCCTCCGTGTGCTACTGTGTTACCCTCTTCGATAATCGCAAAATCGAATGGCATCGCATTGCGTAACTTGTCTCTCTTGAACGTCGAAATGAATCGATGTCTTACTCGCCGATATTCCTGGCTGGCAAGGGTGAGGACTGCAACCTGGTCGCGGAGACTATTCCCTTGATCCATAAGTTCTTTGACACTACTTTCTAGTAGCCCGACCTTCCCCTTAAGGGAAGTGATCTCGTGATTAACACCGGCGAGCCCAAGACCGCGGGAGTAGCCGACGTAAACTTCATCCCTCACCTCCCTAACATCCAGTTCCTCTTCTTGTAAAACCTTTCCGGGCGCCTCTTTTGCGTTCTCCTTCATCGCTACCAGACTGCCGACCCCTGACCGTGTCGCCAGAATAGCATCACATTTTGAATCCTCTTCATCCTCGAACGAATGCTGCTTCTGGTTTTTATTGTTAAGGTGCTGGGGAAGGTGTGGAATCCCTCCGGTAGAGTCGAGCCCCGTGTTTTTGGATTGGTTCCGTGCTCTCAACTTGGCGGGCATGATTGTCGCCATCCGCCCGATGATTGATGGTCGAGGTGGTTGATGTTGATGGTTGAGGTGGTTGATGTTGATGGTTGAGGTGGTTGATGTTGATGGTTGAGGTGGTTGATGTTGATGGTTGAGGAAGGTGGTCACTTCTCCGAGACGAGGCCGAAACCGTTTACCTTACGCCAAGCCTCCGCGTCATTCTCCTGTGAAGCTTCTTCAACAGTTTTTAGGACAAGCCTTGCTTCCAGAAGAGAAGGGAATATTTTTCCATCTGCAAACCACACCAGGGTAATAATTCAGGTAGGTGCCAGTTCCTCTATGGTATCATCGTCGCGGGGGGGAAGCTATGAGTTCGTGTTCGAGTTTTTTTTTTTTGGTATCATAACTAATGCCGTACTGTACGTACAAGTAGGCACGACAGGTTACCAAGCCGCGGTATGTCTATCGTCGTAGGTCCCGATCCGCAGCATCCATCGCGGATCCCAAGGCACTAGGGTAGTACCGTGCATACCAGAGAACTCATAATAGTAGCAGGGATAAAAATTTGTCCTCCCCCCCTCGTCCCCTAACTACTCGTACAATGATGATCGTGGGGGAGCTAGCTTGGATAGTACGATACTGGTACGGAAGCCTGCCTTGTTCTGTGTGGTAGTCTCAACGGAGCCAACCCCATGTGAAAAGTGGAAAGCTGGTAGGTGACACAACGGTGCGGCGCACAGGTTGATTAAACCCCTCCTCCGGCTTTCTGCTCGAGTACTCGTACAAGATGTCCCGTGATAGATATCTTGCTTGTTTTTTTTACTTGCTTTTTCTACCTCCCTTGCGCTTCAGATTTCAGCACGCACGGAGGAACGTTAAACCGAGGGCAGTTGATATGATTGTGATGCAGATGGAAATGAAATGAATGTAGAGAGAGAGAGAGAGAGAGGAGGGGATAGAAAATAAGTGAATACTGACATCCTTTCAGCTATGAGTAGGAAAAGGAGGGTACCGTATTTACTCGTGTAATCTACTATATCCGTCATGCATCTTGCCTCCGTATTCAGAGACGGATCCTCCTGGGAAGGGATAGCGCTTGCCTGACACGGCATAGCCTGAGGCCGGTGGACGTGTTGGATCGCATTAACTGGCAGTCGCAATCCTGTTAACTTGCCAAACTAAGCCTATGGTGGGCTGATCCGACTGTGGGCTACACGAGCAAATACGGGTATTGGTGATTTTCCGCATGGCACTGTACGTCGGGTGGTGGTGGTGATTCAGTGGTGGAGTAGGTTTTGCGTGATGGAAGTAGACACCATGCGGAATTGTGCGGCGCAGCAAGGATGAAGGGAGGGGAAAGGGTGCAGGAAGGAAGGGGGTCAAGAATGCCAATCACGAGCAGGGCCTAGCGTGGAGAACAAATGAATGAATCTTCAGCCCTATCGGGGAGCCGCAACAGTGGGTTTCTTCCTAAAGTTCTTGGCGTTTGAGATGCTGGGCTGGACCGGATAGGACTGGAGTAACCCCACCTTTTTTTCTCGCAGGGTTGTCTTGCAGTATCATACTTCTTGGGAGCTCAAAGCCCACCCCTCACCTAGGATCAAGGGGATACCCTTCACCTCCCTGTCTATCTGGCTCCCTATCTCCTTTTCTCTATCCATGCATCCCGGCTGCTTCGGGCAGCTAGAGGTTGGGACATATGGGTGGGATGTAAAGATCTGTGGGTATTGGAAAATATCTCCCATGGTTTTCCTTCATTCGGCACGCTTGTGCCGTAGCAACACGCAAGCAAGCAAGGGCTTCGTAATGTGCTGCGCTTCGTAAGGTTCAGACTCTGGATAGCCAACTATGGCAACCAAGCGGATCGTGATCCCCAAAATTGGGGTGATGGGGCAGAGCGAGGCAGTGCAGTTACAGAGAGTGTGCATTTTCGAATACTCAGCGTATATCTGGCAAAATACGGGGCATCATATGTCTGATAATGATACAGTACCGTATACCGCACTTGGGCACTTATTCCCTCTTCACCGTGTATTCATCTATCATATCAGGATCGCTATTCGTTGTAACCCAGTAACTCTAGGGTGTACAGTTTATCCCAGTTCGCCCCCGCTTCGTCCGGCCTATCTAGCTTTTGGTAATAATTCCTGTAAGGTGACATCCTTATAGGGGGGTTTCGCTACGACTGTGAAGTGTAAATCCGAAGTGTGCTTAAATTTATGTTGCAGCGAGTTGTGTCTTGCAATGGGGTCAGAACACTCGGGTTTTGCCGAGTACAGATTAGAGCTTTTAACGGTAAACAAAAGTTTGAACAGCGGCCTGTTACGACCGCCTTACTTGAGAACTGTTCGTAAGACTGTTCTGGTTCGAGCCATAGAGCGCTGGTGCACACCTGGAGAGGTCATTGTCGTTCGAGTAATCAGGATAGTTTAAGGCAGGACGGTCCTGCCTTTCTGGACCTGCGCTCATTTCGATGCTTAAGTCGGGTGAATTTCCACATCCGTTGATGCCATAGCCCATCATAATCATGCCCCGGGGGTAAACTGAAGTAGTATATCTCAGATATTGTACTCACTCGATAGGCTACCGTTATGCGCTTTGCGTTTCGCGTGGGAAGCGGTGCTGCAATTGATCGGACGACTTTTTTTTTGGGGGGGGGGGGAGGGTGTCGCGAGGAGACGCGGGTTGCTTTGGAGAGATGGGTGGCTATCCGGAAGAATAGCACAAACTCGGAACACTTGAGAGTCATTCACTTTACATGTTGCCTTTCCCTTCTCTTCACTTACCGGTAGGCAGGTAGGTTTTTTTGGGGTTCGTTCCATGTCTCGTATTAGAAAGTTTTTCCCTTGCCTGCTAGCACACCTAGTCACGGAGGCTCCGGCCGTGCAATATATATGTATTATTGCCTAAATAGTTCCCAGTAGTATTGCGTCAATAGAGGTCTAACTTTGTGGTCGGCCGGTGGGAAGGTGTCGTAAATAGATAAAGTCCATAGATTCAGGTAATTTAGTTACTGGTCTGCGTTTCAGCATTGAGGCGTCACGGGTACCACTCAATTAGCTTCCGCTCCGGCACACGAACAGAAGCACAGCCTTGCACCATTTTACCTCACTGGCTAACTTCATAAAGCCCAGTATGTTTACTATTAAAGGAAGTTGGTGCAAATTTGCCTCTACCATCCCAGCCCTCCCGAGACACTACACGGGATCGAGGGAAATGATGGAAAAGATTCCCGGAGTTGGCCCTCGCACCTGAGCTGACTCCGGAGTTCCGACAGCAAGGGATGGCAGAGCAGGAATGCACAAAGTGCAAAAAAGTTGAAAATACGCGCAACACGGGTCTCTCGAATTATTAATACTCTTTATGCGCCTTGTGCGAGCGCGGTACAGTACAGTACTCGAGTACCGTACTGTACTGTAGGCACTTCGTCGTGATCACACATCAAAACCGCTCGAAAGGGAGTTGGACGCCAGTACGGCAAGAGATAAGGGTCTGACGTTGGCACTTTTAGAGTTCTAACGTGATCCATAACCGACTGGATCACGCTACTTGTAGGAATCTTCGGTATCTCCAAGCTGTACCTGGAACCTTATTTGGTCTCACCCGGCGCTCTTCTGGTGATGCCTCTCTTCCTCTTTATCTTCCTCTTTATCTTCCTCTTTATTTATTTTTCTTGTAATCTTGAAAGAAGTGACTTTAAATGCTTTTGTTAGCTGAGGGGTTGGTAGTAACCATTAAATTTACACCCCGGTGGATGTCGGGAATAGGTGCGAAATCGTGTGGATAGGTGTGGGTGGCACTGAGTGCTGGAATGTGCCTTTAAGCGTGACAAACAGATCGTCGTTCGTGTGGAGGCTCTACTAGTACTCGTACAGTCGCGTTATAGAATAAGAGAGAATTGTCTCAGGACGTCTGAGTTTCCTCTCTAAGTAACGCGTCGTTTTATTTTGCTGGTGTTCTCTCCCGTCCCCACAAAAATACGTCCTGAGACAATTCTCTCACCGGTGTTCAAGATAATACAGTAGTGCCTCGCTCTGTGGAAATACCGGCACAGTGCCATTGCCCCCCTTTTCTTCTTTCCCAGCCCGCTTATTCCCCATGAACCTGGGAAAAACGGCTCCTCCGATGAGGTTCCAGGGTCCCCTCCGCTTTACCGTACCTAACGAACGTGAATTACCCCCCACCCTCGCATGTGTGAAAGCAACACATCATGACAAGATATCACTTAATCCTTCTGTAGGTCGTTAGATGGTTAGCTTGGGAGGGGAATCGCTGAGGGAATTGATGGAAGGCCGAGAATTAAGGGCTGGAGGATAGTTTACAAATGGAAGTGAAGTGATTTTTTAACTTGGTAATTTTTCTCAAGAATCTGATACCAAGTGATATTATGTGGGTTTGCAAATATTAGATATCTATGGATAGGTTCTGGGATGGGAGAACAGCTAGTGATGCTGAATTTTAGGGGTTATGCCCTGAACCTCTTGTATCCCCATACAATAGCTAACAAGTAAACTAGAATAGCATCAATTGATAAGTAAAAGGTTCAATTAACGGCTAAGCTAACCCCTATGGTCTTAACATATTTTCCCTTTAGAAGTTTCTTTATTTGACTTGGTTGAATGCTATATCGATCTATGACTTATCAATAGTTGAATAACTTGGTGTTTAGATGGCTCAAAATATGAGAGTTTCACCCTAATGGTGCTTTTGTATGCATACAATAATATAATATCTCCTGTATGGAGTCGATCTTATTTTAGTAATGCTGTCTCTTCTGGATTTAATCCCTGCATGCAATATTGTTCACATTAGTGAGGTGTATTAGGATGCTGCAAAACTGGTATATCTAGTCTTAGGAATGGCTTAGCAAATGGTTTTTGACAAAACTAAGGGGTGATCCATTTAATATCAATCGTAAGTGTTAATCATAGATTTTGTACCGTCCTGCTCTTGTAGGTAGGAGCGGAGGTAAAGAAGAGGCCTTACAGTAACAAACGAGTGACAGGAAGCCTCAGTCACTTATTGCCTTGCTGGAGGCCAGAGGTTCAAGGAGAAATTAGTAATTCTGTAGTCGCAAGTATTGGGGGCTGCTAATGCTAATTGGACGCTGGGCAACAGATAAGAGAAAAACTCCAAGGACTTACTGGGCTGTGGGACTCTACAATCGCTTCTACAAAAACCCCCTTCCGCAGAAGTCTCAAGGGCCCAGTGGGCTTTTTTCAGTTTCAAATTTATGGCAGTAGCGTTAATTGGCTGGTGGATTTGGTCTTCGTTTTTTCTAACTAGGGTGGAGTTGGTCCTGGGAGCCCACAATATCTTCTGGATGATTCCTTCCAGGATAGCAAGGACATGGTACTGTCTATGCAACGAGCTCCTGTAAATTTGGCGTGTGATATGGTGTGGCATAGCATGAGGGCATCGGGTACTGTGGCACTATGGCCTATGGCTTAGCTCTGGTTTGTGATTTTGAGATTTGAAAAGATGAGCTACTGCCCCGATAACAGATCTGATACGACCAGATTTCGACCCTATTAAGCATGTGCTTAAAATTATGGGCTTAATGACAGAGGGTAGCACTTCTTAGGTATTGTTAAATCCATATCTCAAATGCAGGATTGGGGTGGGTTGCGTTGATTATGTTTCCTGATATTATACTCAATATTTTGGGCTTAATATAGTATTCATCTAGTATCACTCGCTCAATTCTGAAATATGGCTGTTCTAGGTTCTGGAGTTCTCCCTCATTTGTCCGATACTTGGGCGATTATGCTGGACTTCCCGGGGAGCTCACTGATGTCTGTTTGGTACTAGAGCCTCTGAGCTGGCGATTTCACCACTCCCACGCCCGCAGTGCCCTTGAGCTGTAGCCCGGCCCCCAACCTACAGTAGTTACGAGAACGCAATTTTTAAAAGATGTGCAGATATGCCTATACGGAGTTCGTCTATCTTCTCAAGCCTACTTATCCCCCTAGGATATTAGGCTCACAAGGTTCGAGCTCTGGTCTGTGTTCATGAATAATCACTCGTTGGAGCTCGGGACTTATTTTGGGAACAATGGTGTCCTGTCTCCTCTTCCTGCTTTCTTCAAGCGTGGGGTATTTAAGCTAGTATATTTTGGCTCACGGTAGGCACAAAGGGCTATCTTGCTTCGAGTGTCTTCCAACAATAGGCTTTACTGGGAGCGTCGGTTCCTGCGGGTATGTGGGAACCAAAAGGGAATGTATTTTCCTCTTTCCATTTTTTTCACTTTTTTTATGGGCCCCCTAGCTTCGGCTGTTCGCCCTATATGCTCTGCCTGGGAAAATGTTTTTAGGGGATCTATTGTAACCATCTGCCGATTGATGGTATGGTATTACCAGTTCAAGTTACAGGCATATAGAACCCGAACACTTGGGCCAGAATTTCGAATGGACGGTCAGATACGCATAGATAATTTACCATGCAAAAGTTTTATCACTGTCCTTTCCTGTACTAAAGAATAGTTACATCGGGGATACTAGCAACGGAATTAGGGGAACATTTGTCCTCTGACAAAGAAAGCGAGTGTTTCGGAGGCGGATCATAGATATTCACCGGAACCCCCCCTTTCCTGGTTCTATTGATATCACGAGAGAGTACTATGATTGGATACCGATGTCCTTTTTTTACCAAAGATAAAGTATCAGGTGCCTGAACTGTCTATTTTCTGAGGAACCAGTTAAAGGGTCAAGAAGAAAAGGTATCACCGGCCAGTTCCTATGGTCTAATGGCTTAGGAGACTGGTCGGCTAATTTGAAACAAGGAGCATCATGAATTCGAATCCGGGGGGCAGTGGAGTAGTCGAGCATTAAAAAAAATGCTCGACGAACCACTTTTTTTCCTGGGGGGTAGGTCTAGGGTTGGTAATGCCCTTGGGTCAATTCCTGCCAAATGTTGTGGTGGGACTGCTGGCTAGTGTTCGGGTACTACTATATGCCCTTAACTTGTATTAGAACCCTGTGATATTGGAAGGGCCCGAGGAGCGCAGATACGCACATATGGGGGACCGGGGAAGGGCGGACGTGCATGGGCACGTTAAAACATGAGCGTATGTATAGGGTTATACATGCAGAAGGTTTATCTTATCTGATAGCCGTTAGATAGCTATCATACCTTGAATAGAAAACGCACTCCTCGACGTCTCCGATCGTCTGCACATCCGAGCTATTCCTTCAACTCCATCTCCTACTATCAGCTTATTCTCTCTCTAAACATGGCTCCTAGCTGCATAGCCGCACTATAGTAGGGGCTACTTCTACCCAGTGGCGTTCTCAATCGTCCGGGGCACCCGTAGGGCCCGACCCGCGACTACCAAGAGCCCTGGGCTGGACCAGACGACAAAACATAGTCCGTTCTTATCCTGGAAAAATATCAGGACTAGAGTCATTGTGAAAGATGGCGAGCCCTGCAGTGTGGGGCAAATTAGCATGGGGGATTGCCGGGGGGCTCTATGGACAGTCGGGGACTACTGGGACTACTGGGACTCAGGGGACTGCGGGAGGCGACAGGAGACTCCCTAGGACAGCCGTGGGCCATGATATAAATCCTATCAGCACAACTTCCTTGCACCCTCTCGGAGCACTCGCAGGGATTCTTGAGGTGATATACAAAGGGGGGCAAGTGTGATCAAGTAAAGTCAAATAAGAGTTGAAAGTTGTCGCCTGGTACATTGCTAAACTGATATATTTAAAAAATCTCCACATACTGATCCTATCATACATACTGCCACTCTTTAGGCACTACTTTTCTTGCTTCTACTGCTTTTGTATTGTACTAAGAGTTTGGGAAGTGCGATCTGTTCGTCTGATAGCCTAATGAGACGCTGAGGTGCCAATTTAGTAGCACTAGATGGATATTGTTTCAACATCGTGTGTTTATCCTAGCTATACCGGTCCGGCATCTTCTAATCTTATGTCTTTCACTAGGCGCTATCTATGCCCTGTTTTTCTGAAGAAGAAGACTTATTTACAAGTCGGCAGATAGAGAGAGCGTAGCTCGCCGAAGCGAAAATGGCAACAACTTCTATGGCGTTTAGGACCTACAGCTGCTTTTCCAAAGCAAACGAAGCAAAAGAAGAAAAATTTCCCTTATTTTCTGCTACCCCGCCGATTGCCAGCCTTAAGGTCTGGAGTCGGATTCTACCACCTCATAGCAGGGTTGATAAGCCCCACGGCCCTATTTATGAATGCTAGATTCTCCAATATCCCAATATCCCAGTCCCCATAGGGCAGGATTTTTTAATTCTCCTGCCCTGCGTGATGGATCGTTCAATAATAGCTGATTGTCGGCGTGAATTGAACTCCTGAGCTCCCGCCAATTGCGACAGGAGTTAATTGGTTCTTGACATGTTAACTACTGCGCTAACTAGGTATTTCATGAAATGTCAACTTTGGAACAAATATTTATCCTGCTGAAAGCTGGATTTCGGGATTTCGATTGGAAGGGTGGTGTATCTCTCCCTGAGTTGTTGGTGGATTTTAACGGAGGTATTTTTTGCTCCTTGGGCGTCTTTAGTGGGGGATTTTCTGTAATTTAAACAGAAGTGGTACTTTGGACGCTCATTACTGCCATACATTAGGATATGAAACCAGCAGCCCGAGAGATACTGGCCTATTATGCACTGTGTATACAACTTACCAGAAAGCACGTTCTAATTATCCGATGGGCCATCCAACCGGATCTCCTCCCTCCCCCGCCCTAAACCCTCTGTCTAGCAAGAATGGGAACTCCTTCGCAAGCCTGGTTAAAGACCACAGACCAACCACAAAGGGGCCGAATCGGTTTCAATTTCCTCGGCATTGTGAATGGCCTGCCTCCTCAATTATAATATGCTCGATCACTACCTGCCCACAAACTATGTACTACCTAGATTGCTCGACCGAGCTACTCCCTTATGCCCACAACCTAGCTCCACTCACTCACTCACTCACCCATTCATTCTTGCCTGATAGAAGCAGACCCCACCACCACTACAAGCGCTGCGGCACTGGAAAGGCTGGTGGAATGCAGCTGAGGAACAAAAGGAAATTTTATGTGCAAAACACCGCAAAGAGCCAAACCACTGTAGTGGGCTGATGTTTAGGCAAATGTCAATACTCGAGGTCTTGAGCAGGGCCTTTCTATTTGGTAGTATTAAACCCCAACTACTAGTATTACGTTACAGAACACCAAGAGTAGGAGTCTCAGGAAACCATGTTCCTTATCATATGCTAGCACTCGCATTGGTAGCAGAACGTGGATTTTATCTCCTTGATCTGGAAATTACTAAGCAATTCGCACAATAACTCTAGGCCCATCCAAGGGTGCGGCGGCCATATTTTCTGATTCTTCAACAAAGGATACGATTGAACACTTGCGTGAGCTACATAGGATTAGGGAGGATAACCTAACAGCACTCGAGCATGGTCAAGTCTTAATTGGAACTGTGTTGGGAAAAAGCGCCCACGAGGATACATACCCTGTAAGTACATATTTTCTTATATGCTCTCCGGAGTATTGGGGAACATGGGTAGTTTCAACAGTACCAGAATGAAACATTTCCTGTGGGTGGCGGTGGGACCACAGTCCCTTGTGTTAGAGATAACTGATGAATGGCGCAATTGTCAAACACTCAAACTAGACTCGGGTTGGACTATAGGGTAGGTATAATCGGAAACTTCATTCCTTCCTCAAACTAACTAAACATAAGTATATAATATCATATAAAAATAATGAAACCATCTTAACCATTCCATCACTTCCCACACCAGTCGATTTCTCTCAATGTATGTCCCCATTTGTTTGTGTACTTCCGTGATAATGACAAAGGAAAGACATCATAAACCCTTCATTCAACCCTTTCAACTCTAGAACAAATGAAATCACTAAAGGTATTATCTATCTTTGTTGGTCAGATCTGACAACTCTCCACTTCCGTCAGCTCTAGCACCTTGCGCTGGGTCACAGGGCAAGTTTGGGCAAGGACCTGAAGGGATGACCCAATGCCGTCTACCACAGTCCACAACCCTCCACCTTCAGGACGGATGGACTTCCCCGTTAAGAAAACTGCTGCCTGCTGGGTCTAGGCGGGGTCCTCAACTAGCAAACCGCCAATCCTGAAAGGGCGTTCCCGTCTAAAGTCACTCCCTCGCCCAGGTGATGTCTTGGATTATTTAAGTTGATATTTCAAGGTCGAGGGGGGGGGGGGTTCGAGTGGCCGGTGTGCTGTTTGTGTGAATTATTAAGAGGCCTCATAACTAATGGGGAATAGCTTATTGCAGGGGAAAACCACTTAACATGGAGAAAGTGTATGGAAAGAGTGTGCCTTTTGGATTGCTATTCTAGAGGTTTGGTAGGCGACCTAAATACTGTTAGAGGCTGCGGCTGATTCTGGGTGCTACGGGAGTATTAAGACCGTTTGAGAGTGCGACGGATTGTTCAAACGCTTTAGGGGTTTATGGAGAAGATTCTGCCGAGATGTCTTTTCTTTGTTATGGCGGGAGTGTGCACAGGACTGTGGGCGTGTGGAGGGAGAGATGCAGATATAGACCGGGTGATCAATGGGAGGATCAGGATGCGTCAAGTGTGTTTTACCTGTACATCTGGCTTTACGCTTGACTTGGTTCAGCTTCCTAAGTGGTGCGCAAGTTCCAAGCATATCCTCTTACTCTACGGCCCACCGCTGCACTATCTATCGCCGGTTTTAATAAATTTAAGAATCCCTGAGCTATGCTCTCGTAGTCCTCGTCTAAGTTAGCTACGGGTATTGCTCCATTAATGATCACTGCGCCAGCCAGGGTTTCCATACGCTACCAATAGGGAAGCGGTATTTGTAGTGCTGGCTAGGATATCTTTCGGTTATACTTTGATGCCGGACATGAGGTTCCTGGTTGATGAGGTGGTGTTTCTCTATTTCTCTTAATATAAAGCTTCTTCGGGTCTTTGTTGTACTAACTTAACTTATATATCCCACACACCCCGACAAAGTATTCCTGAAGAAAGTGAATTGGCACATGGCCAAGGTTGAGTTGCGTCGTTCACTTACTCAGGATCCTCGCTCGGTCATCGGACTAAGACTCGAGCATGTGGATTTGAGGGAAGAGGGATGTTGAATAATCCCCAACACCAAACCTCGTCTGCGCGTTACTAGAAGTGCATCCAGGGCCTATTTTGCGTCCGACCCTCCTGTGCCGCATGTCTAAAGTTTAGGAGAAGAGGGGGATACTATTTAGAATCCGTACCAGTTTAAGTGCTTGCTAGGGGCAAGTGTCAGACATGATAGTTTAGGGAATATAGGGTATAGGGAACATGAACTAGATATTTGGGATTTGCTTCCACAGCTGCTTACTGCTGTGTTCAGTATTCGGCGAGCTTGGTAAGCTCGGGGCTAGCCTAACACGGAGGTCCTTGGAGAGAGATTGAACCAAATGGGTTCAGGTACCAGCGATCTGAAGGTTGAATATTTATCAAATCTACCTCTTTTCATAAGCGGGGTAGCTCAAACGCACACCGTTATCGTCGCTTTCAAACTTCAAGCTCTTTGAGGAGCGACGGGCAGACGGCTTCCTTCCGATGATTCGGTATTTCCAAGGCCTAGTTCTCTATACCTGAATAGCACTCTAGCTAACAAAGGCGCTAACTACTATGCATTGAACCTTTTCAATCTCTGACATGGATCATGGGGCATGACAAAACAAGCATCTCTTGTCTCAACAAGGGTCATCCATTTATCCCTGATGGCTTAGTAATATGCTGGTATCTGAGCTTTGTGGTCATAGGGGCTTGACTTTCATAATTTGTAGTCGAGGGTGCGTTTTTTTGCTTTTAGGAGAATTCTTTAAAGAGACTAGATGTCATAATAATGAGACAGGGGCTCTCAAGGCACTTCTTGCTATTTTATCTTTGGCTTCACTAAGGGAAACAGAACCGAAGGTATAGTTTTGGAAACTAGAACGTTTGAACACAAGATCGGTGGAAGAATCCATTGATTGGGCGGGGGAAGCCGTGGGTCCACCTGAAAAATGGAGTCTTTCCTGAGTTTAACCCTTTATAGAGCTCTTTCTAGAGATACAAGATCCGCCATTGAGAGTCTTGCCATTCCCCTCATGCCCTTAGCTAGTCCGGGGAGTGGAGCGTCGTTGCCTGTAAGGCATAATAGCAAGATTTATCAAGGGGCCGGAATTTTAAAGGCACAGTTCAGTCCTTACGTCCCAGAGTGCCTGGAAACCGCTCGCTAAACTCGCATTTCGTAAATCTTTAGCGCTGAATGAGCTCATGTGAGCACATATCTTACTGTGGCTGATGGTATATCTAAATGTAACTTAGCTTGGAACAGGCAGTTGCATGTTGGGTTAAGAAGTCTATGGACAAGATCCTCTTCACAGGTTTTCACAGATAGCGGGGTATACCTTCACATGACAAATTGACAGCCCTCTTTTTTTTGATCCCGTAGGTAGTTAGGAGTCTGGTAGTGAAAAGGAGCCTTCGAGGAAATTCTAAACAGAAGGAAATTGAGAGACCTAGACCTTGCATTGGTTGCCAGGGATAAGTGGCTTTTGTGGTGGAGCGTTCCGGGTGGCGCTCGGGGTGCGGGGGGTTTAGAGAGTGTCGCATATGCTCATAGAAGGGAGAAGATTGTCATCGGAGTTGGGGGAGGTTCTGAGATAACATCGGGGAACAGAACAAGCGCTGACGGCTGATGTATTTCTTTGGTTGGCAGTGTTTCTGGGTCCCAATGGAAACCGGTAGGGCACCTGATAAGTGTTAGGCGGTGTGCTCTTAGGGATACTAAACATTTGCATATTGTATTTGCTCCATGAGCTAAATGGTTAACACAGATTCAAATGCTTTTCTTCTTCCACGATTGATTTCCTATTTATTTTCTCTGACGTCAAGATCAATAGCTAGAAGAAAATGATCTGTTGTATTTTGTTGGGCCTTTTGGAAGGAATTCGTGCGTTGTGCTGTTGATCGTGGGAGTTCCGGAATGTTGGAAATAGTCCCATTTGCTCTGGGGCTATGATTTACAGAGAAGGTTCCCCTCTCATGTTTTCGTCTGTCAAAGGGGAGTATACAGAGGAATGGGGGCATGCGTTGAGGCACCGTGATATGTGTGATAATCCAAGAAATGACGGGGGTACTATTACCATGTTGTATATGTACTTCGGTTTCTTCAGTCAGTTAGGAGAGGAAGACAAGATAACAGAGTTCATGACCATACTACTCATGCTCCATCTAGGTACTAACATGGCACGCTCGCTCTTCCTCTGCACTACCCACTAGACACACCAGGTATTTAGCTACCCCTCCTTTCTCTAATCAGAGGTGGGTTTATGATAGAGATGACTTGTCGACCAATTTTATCATCGAATGAGAAGATATCTCAGTCGGAAGAATCTCGTTTTTTAAAAGAATGGAGGTTCCCTGTGTTAAGACAAGAATGGAAGGGACAAAGGCTCTGGTCAGAGCAGGACTAGAAGCGAATGGAAGAGATCCGGCTTTGATTCTTTTCGCTCTCACGTGCCTTTAGGAAAGAAACTTTTTAAAACATCTTCTGCAGATCAGTGTTGAAAAACAGGCGAGTAATGGAGAATATACCGAAGACCTCCTCTGGGCGAGAAATTCCATACCTGGGCCCCTCGGGCGTGTTCCTCTCTTTCGACTTTCGAACTCCCCAAAACACCCATTCCCCTCCTCTCCCCCAACCCCCAGGACTTTATTCACCAAATGTGTAGCCCAGCAGACCCGCTAGTCCACAGAAAATCGCCTAGTTGGGACAAATAGCTGCAATTGGGTCAGAGGAGCTCTCCTGTACTATTTCACCTTCGGTGCATGGGAGATACCCTAGAGGTATCGGCATGCCCCTGTAAGCGGATTGAAAATCTCACGATAAAGGCGTTAGTATACCATCATCAGCTATATCTACTGCCGTTTGCGCCTCTGGCGGTGGATTCTACTAGATGCTGCCCAGGCATACTCGCAATGTCGAAGCGTTTTTAAAAAAGACTGCTATTGGATCCCACCAAAATTTGGCCCCCCCGGTTGGATTTGGGTGGTGTGCCATAGCAGTCTCCCCAAAAAACGCATTGAGAGTACCGGCATACCAGCATCGGTGTATGGAAGTCCTGGTGAGGGGCGCACTTAACTTATTGTTCTGGGTTTGTGCTTCTAGGTTGGTATAGTATATAGAACTAGGTCACGCCTGAAGAGCCTGCAATCCATCTAGCAGCCGTGCCCGTAAAAAATTAGTACGAAACACCGAACACCATGCACGGCACAAATCCTAGCTAACCAGGTTAAAAAAATTAGAGGAGTCTAGGGGACCTGAAATCAGGCAAGGTTTACCGCACCTAGTGCTGAGTTGCACTGGCCGCCGCCCCATATTTTATACTTAAGAGATTACGAGATATGCAAGAGTAGGGGCCCAGAAGGGATATGTGAGAAAATACCCGATGAAATACCGTTTCTATTTTTATCCATCGGGGAATGATTGCAACGCACCTTACTTACTTGCACAACTACTGGAAAGTACGCAGACCAAGGCTTTGAGCGAAGAGTGGCATATGCCAGTAGATTGGGACCCCTATACAGACCTAAAGTCAAAATTTGGGGGCAGAAGGAGTCAAGGCCCTTCAGTAAAGGCCCTCCTCCACCAAACAGAGTGCCCCAACCAAAACTATATCCTCCGTATCATAGTATGATATATATATGCCACACCGAGTAAAGCGGGGTCAGTAATCCAGACGGCCCTATTCGAAAGCCCAAGCCCAAGAGGATGCAATAGTAGTAGTATGATAATGCATTCTCATCAGATGAATCAAGGATCTAGGTTGAGAGCAGGAGGACTACCGGTATGGGCTGGTGCAATGCGGGGAAGCGGCATACACCCTGGGCGCAGGCCGCTCACCCATTGAAGGCAGTAGCAGCCCATGACCCATCCTTACAGATCATACTGGGAACTACCTGCTCAAGGAGGTAAATAGCCGAAAGTCAGCAATCCATAATCCCCAGATCGAAAACACGGATCCTAGAGTATATGCTGTTGCTGGGGGCCTGCTTCAGATTTCTAGTTCCCATATTCGACCATGAAATACAACCTCAGGGACTCTGGTATCGATCTGATGGATAGGGCGCACATGGAGAATGATATCGTAGTGGTGTCCCGATAATTTAATTTCAAAGGTTTCTCCTGAGCTGACGATTCGACATTCCTGTATCGGGTGGGCAGAAGGGTTCGTTTGGTGTATGCCACCAAACCCAGCTCAACTTCTATAACCAAATGCATGCTGGCCATGTTGAGCGTTTTCTGCTCCTCTATTCTACAATAAGAAAATAATATATACGGAGTGGAGAGGCCAAGGAAATAAGCCCCATTCGAGGAACATCTGCCTGACTGGCATGCGTCTTAGTTCAAAGCACGGTGCCCGCATGTTAACCGTTTTTGTATGTAGTATTATACTATATGTTTCCCGTTGAGGGCAGGGATAGATTTTCTAGATTTCGATCATCGGTGTTTTCTCGCTACCAGTGGGTGACGCTTCCACCCCCGGAAGTGCCCAGTGCTTCTATCCTGACAGCCCATCGTGACCACAGCAGTGTGGAAGCCTGCAATTCAAAAAAGGTGTGTGTGAAATAGAGAAAAAGAACAAAAACAAGATGGAATCGTGAGCTCCTAGAGATATTCTACTCTTGTTGTTTCCCTTTAGCGAATAAAGCTTCCCAGAACATGCTTCTTTGCTTGAGGACTTTTTTAAAATTATTAGAGAGCTAATATCCCGGGGGGAGATTTTTGTCTTTGTTAGATAGTTAGTCACTACATCCTCAGCTGTTTCTGCTGTGATTATAATCCTGTTAAGTAGTCTGGTGCATGTTCCGGGCTGTGCATTCTACTGTATTACTATCATATTATCGTAGTAAGCAACGCTAGAGGCCTGGAGGGGTCTTTCCAGAGTTCAGGTATTATAATTATATTATGATATTTCATACCGGAAACTTGCAACCCACAAAGTATTCGAGGTACAGTGCTGCGCGAACGGGAAAAGGCCCTAAGTCAGTGAGTAGGGGTATCCGAAGAGCCCCCCCCCCGAGCGATGTCTAACAACAATGTAGGCTACGGTCCTAGGACCTGCAGGGCTGGAGGTTGCCGGTCAGCGGAATGCATTTCTGAAGTTTTCAGCCTGACTGGACCGTCCCAGCGGCATAGCATCACTAGAACAGCTTACCCCCCCACGATACACCCAAGAGCCGGCCCCTCTCCCCGGGGCATAATCCAGTATTGGTACAGCAATCTCCGGGCAAACATGGTAGCCTCATCCCCCCGACCATGAGTGATATTTTATGATCACATACAGCCTAGCTATTGCAGCTATGTCAACCCCGGAATGGGACGGGTATTATGAAGAAGGTGTTTGCGAGTCACTAACCCCCCCCAGGGAGGGCCTCACTTGATAGAGTAGGCCATCGGGGAGGGGAGGAGCCGAGCAAGCAAATACTCGTTTTGCGCAAGAAGTACCCAGACACTGGTGAGGTAAACGCCACGTTGAGGAAAGGCGGAATATCTCTAAAATATCTCTAAAATATCCCCGTTCCCCCTCTAAGTGTCCGGGCACTTCTCGCCTAGGACGGGCATGACCCTCGGCTGCAGGTTTGCTCGAATAATGCTAATTCAAACTAGTATGAATGTGAGCCAATTTTGGGACGGTTTAGTAATGGGACGAGACCCGCAGCAAGCCACCTATCTACTTGTCCTAGGCAACGAGTATCCGGAAATACGAGCGGTGAATTTGTGATACGCACGGATTTTTTGCTATATATTTTACGAAACCCCGTTTCCGAATACTTCTTGCCTGGGGCAAGTAAAATCGAACCCATTTGGCAACCGCTACGGGCGAGGGGAGCTGAACCTGCGTTCCGATACATCCCCCTTACTGCTGTTTATCCAAAGGGCAGGTAGCAGTCCAATCGGGGAGAAACCCCTAGAAGATAGAGACCACCCGAAATCTACCCAACAAGCCTATGCCTACAGGACGAGACTATATTTTCACAAGAGCGCAACTGGGGCCCAAGGCACAATATCTTAACCCCTTCAACTACAAAAACATATGGGGCAGCCAAAGCTTATTATGCCGCACAATTTTAAACAATCCGGAAGATAGCAGAGGGGGCCGTATGGCACAGTGGGACATTCGATCCCGGATCGGACTTTGGGGGTTATTACCCCACCAATTTCGGCTCCTCAACACGTCCCCGGTTTCACCGCATTATATGCAAATGATTTATAGCTCCAGTTATGGTAACTATAGATACCAATGACTGTATTACGGAAACCCTCTAGGCCTAGCGTACCGTGAAGGCATTCATGCCCTCAATTCAACCCATGGAGCAATAGTAAGCCTTACCACGCCAAAGTTTCACGATGCGAGGGGGTTATGTGTACCACATAGTAATTTGCTGGAATGCACGTTCTACCCCTTGCCATCCAAGGCTAGTTAGACTGCCGCTAGCAATAACGGGGACGTAACGACTGGCAGGTTAATTACTGAATCTCGAATTATTGAACCGAGTGCTATGTCATGGGGGTTGCCTCCTCTCGTGAGGTTTGGCGCTTCCCCCCCCCCCCCAGAAGGGCTAAGTAGCCCGCCTTTTGGGGTGTTTTCGTCCCCTTGTCCAGAGCGGGGAATCCCCGACTGTAGCAATGGTCGAATTATTCAAGTTCTGGGGTATTCGGAGGACCCGCTACGGTAACCTATGGGGCCGAGAGATACCTCTCACCACCACGAAGGTGCACTCCCCCGTTGTAAGAACGCAACGCCTACCAATATTGGTGAAAGCACACAGCAGTGAAACCACAATGGTGTACGGTAGGAGTCGTAGGACGCAATAAGCCAACGCATCCAGAAGATGCCGTAGATCTTCCTGGTCCATATGGGGTGGGGGTGGTGCCTGAATTGCCAGGCAGACGGTGGGCCGCCAACGACCGCAAACGATGCCTTGTATGCTTAAGTGTATAAGCATATCAGACTAAGAAGTTGTGCTCAACCCCTATCAAAATCGGTCGTTAACTCTAAATTACCTGTGCGTAAATTCCAGCATTGCAATCAACAGGCTAAAGGGATCTGGTGAATGCTTCCCCTAGATTGGGGGAAAGTGAGAGGGAAAGGGAAAGGAAAGAAGGTGAAAGAACCAGCAATACCTTAAACAACGTTAGGATGCTATAGCTGCACCCACGAATCCCTGGATCGAGATGCCGGCCGATACCCTCGTTTCTGAAACGATGATCCGCAGGGGTGAACCCGGAGGCACCGAGCGGGTAGTGAGGTTATCGGTCGGCTACAAGTGAGAGCAGAGAAAAAGAAAGAGATTTCGTTATAATTGTTTGCTTTTTGCCCCTTCCTTCCGGTAAATTCTCATACTTTTTTTTGGCATGTTCTGGAAGATAAGTTGCGGCTTGTTCGACCTGAGAGGTCTGAGAGACAAGGTAGGATAGCATCACCTGTTTAGGGTCTCAGTGCGACAAGGGTCGTTTCTAGAAGCCTGCTGTATGCCCAACATGTTAGTCCTCCCAACGGTGGGGTGCGCACGTGCACACCGAAAGAATATGTGCGGCCCGAGCATCCATATTCGGGGCGAGCCTTTTGCTCTCATTGGGGCTTGTAATATATCGGGTTATCTACTGCAAATCGACGTAATACGGCAGCATAGCACAAAACTTGCTAGGATACTGTATGTTGTTGCTGCTGTTGTTGCTGCCGTTGTTGTTGCTGTTGTTGCTGTTGTTGCTCCCGTGGTCGTTGTTGTTGTTGTTGTTGCTGCTCCCCTCTCGCTCTCTCTCTCACTCTCTACCCATACGACTGTGATAGAGTGGATGAGAGGACCGGGTCTATGCCCGCTCAAAGAGAGTAAGAAAAGAAAAGAGGACCCAGAGCCCATGTAAGATACTGCTTTCGGGTTCCGGTACGGTGTAATATCCCAGCTTGTACGTTTAATCCCTTGGGGGTGCGTTTCCAGCTGTGTCTGGTCTTCTGGGTATGCTGCCGCACATATTCATATGACTCCGGTGTTATTTTTTAATTTTTAATGCTTATTATTTTGTGAGCCTGACCGCCACTCCTCTGCGTTTTCGAATGTCCTTTTGAAATGTAGCACAGACACACTACTCATGCAAGCACTATACAATTTCATACCCTTGATAGTTTTTTTCCTTTCTTTTCCAACGTGCTAGTACTATATGCCAAACCAAAGTGCTACCTGAGCCTCCAAAAGCCCACCCAATCGGGTTATTGAACGAGAAATAAAAATTACTTTCTCATCGGACAGCTCCTTCGCGATAAGAGTTTTAAGGTCCAAGTTCAATAGTTCAATCTCAATTGTTATAAAATGTTGCATTACAATATTGTGTTGTTGCCTGTTGTCTGTTGTTGCCAGTTGATGGCTAAAGGTGCTATTTGTTGTTTCGTTATTGCTTCCGTTGCTTTTGCAGCCACCGGTCCTGGTGCTCCGCTCGGTGTAATTTTAAGAGCCCACAAGTCTATACTAGTACTTACTTGTCCGGGCAAGAAGTATCAGAAAACAGGGGTTCGCAGAAAATATGGCAAAAAAATCCATGGGCACCGCAAATCCACCACTAGTATTTCCGGATACTTGTAACCTCATTTCTATTCTTTCTAAACTATCGGGATACTTCTTGTCTGGGACAAGTAGAGGACCTACATGCGATTTCTATCGCATAAAGTTAGAAGCAGAGCCCATTCCGGTATATTTGATGCTGTTGCCCACAATGGCTCCGTCCTCCGGTATTTTTCAGGAAGGAAAGGAAAAGAAAAGAGACCACATAACTTTCGGGGCAGAAATTAGAATATGGGTAGCAAAACAAAATAAAGATTGTATTGATTTTCCGGGATACCCCGCTGTCGAATGTCACACGGCTGACAAACCCCCAGGACAGTTCCAGAACTGCAAACGGCGATTAATCTTGTGACCCAACTTCATACACTGCCCTTTCTACTACTCTAGAAGAAGCAATAGACTAGTTAACAAATATGGGCTGACGGTTAGCAACTTCCGGCTAACGCAAATAACAAAAAAGCAAGGTTCCTTCGTAGCAAAATCCGTACCCCAGAGCACTGTACGAGTACTACAATCCACCACGGATAGCCAATCCTGTTGCTCTGGCTGAGACCCCGTTATGCGGTTACACCCCCCCCGGCAGCTAGAAGAGCGCCCCGCTTCACTGGAAAACCCGTCACTCTGCCCCTTCTTTTTTCTCGAACGTTTTCGATGTGGTGGCGGAAGAGCATCATTCGAAGCGTGGCAACCAGGGGTCCCCTTGTTTCACACCAAATTCCATGCTAGTGACGAGTAAATAAATTAGGTTGAACAAAAGATCTATATAAGCCCCCGGGTACGGTGCCGCCAAACAAAGAATGGTCAGCTCCATTTGAACGCACTTTAGTGAAGGACAGGAAAAGACTAGCTGTCAAAAAGAGATCATACCTTTTCCTCCTCTTCATAATATCTCATTGCATGCACAGCTTATCCACCATCCCTGACCTTACACAAAACCGAGCAGCTCTTCCGTTCAGCTTACAATATTTTTTTGGTGGCAAAAAGTGGCAAACCGTTCCTCTCTATTTTATTATTTAACACCAATATCCGCATATCCTTCTTAAAAATCCTCCCGCTCAACCCTTCGAAACCCCTTCGCCAGCTCAGTACGGAAAGATATCTCAAGCTCAAGGCTTAATTGAGCCTTCTCTCTGCGCACATCTTCCAACAGTAAGCACTGCGGAACCGTCTCAAACGCCCTTGCGACCCCCCTGCTAATTGCTTTCAGGACATCCCTAAGGTTATCACTCACGGCGAGCTATTCAGCACACCCATACTATCAAGCTCTCCGGCGCAGCAAAACTTCACCTCTTGAACCTCCCATTGCAACAGCAACCACACACACAAAAATGAATTGGACTTGTTGTCAGTGCGGCCGAAACTGCCATTGCACTACATGCGACTGTGGCCATAGCCTCTGCTTGAGCTGCGTATATTCTCGCCGACCAAAGCCCAAAGCACCGGGAGCCCGCCGCTCACGATTGGCCTCAATCCTCCGGAGGTGAAGCTGAGGCCGTTATCGCGCCCCGACAACAATCCGTATTCCGTTTGCTGGAGACAATAAAGAAGAGAGTTGGACTATTGTATATACATAAGAGGCCGAAGGGACGCACAACACGAAGCTTGCCGCTTGGTTATCGTTTTCTTTACATATTGGAGTTGATCTGGAGGAGCTTTTTGTGTATATACCGATCTGACAGTCAATTGATTATCGAGCTTTCTGCCCCAGCGCTCTATCTTTAGCCAAATCCCTTGTCTGGAATGGCGAAATAGCTGGAACACTCTTCAGCCAAGCAAATCATTTTTGACATGCATTTAAGCGTCGAGTTTTTTTCAAAGGTAGGTGTGGGGATCCACCGAGATTACTTCTTAAGACACTATACATTCCGTCTACTTCTACAGAGAGGCTTTTGTGGTAACAAGCAATTCTTCCCACAAACGACAGTGAAACATTTAACTATATGTTAACATCAGACCAAGATGGCTACGCGTTTGTTCCTCCGGTGGCTCAAGCTGCCGAGGAACAGCAGTTGTGGTTTTCGCCGAAATTCCTACTGAGAGATAATCTGATTTAGGTTTGGTGCCTTGGGGCACATATCGCACCTCGAGATACATTAACAAAGCCATCTAGAGACTGTCGTATCATGAGAAACTGCTCTACAGGCTCCCCCACTCCGACTGGGCTTGTTTATTAATTTCGAGTCTCGACTCTCTGAAACATCCGACACTCGGAAGATATAGCCGGCCCTGCCCGAGCCGCTAGAGCACTGATGCCTCGCAGCTGTGGGACAGAAATCATGCACCTTGGCTAATGGCCCCACCGGTTTGCACCTCGTATCAGAAGCTGACCTCACGATACAAACCGCAGTGACCTGCCGTTCCCTGATAGAAAGACATTAAATACGTAGTCTTTATCGTAATTACAAGCATGATGGCCGAATTTTCTCAAGAAAGCCGCACTCAAGAATGAGGCGTTCAACCCGCATGCAAGTTGGATCGTTGTCCCCCCCATTCAAGGATAAAGGTTGAGGTTAGGCAAGTACCGGTATGCAGAATTACGGTAAGGTACCCTATGTTTTGTAGGTATAACCCCAACAACAGCCACAGAACTGTTGCCTTGTCGACATTTGTCGGAATTGTGCTCAAGGCAGCCAATCCTGGGCTGCTGCATTGAAAAGTAGATCACAGAATTTCTTAGATATGAGCATAACAACGTATATTAAAGGAGTCGGATAAATCCTAATTTATTTACTCGTACAGACATGTCCGAACATAGCCAAGGATGGTAAAGGCGAATGCTCATCAGTTGAGTGATTTATATAAATAGAATGGTGGTCCAAAACCTCGAGTATGTGGGTGGGGTACTCGAGTATCATTTTTCCCATCCCAGAAGCTTCCTACATAACACCCCAAAACGCAACCACACGTTCCCAAGAATGCGTTCAAAATTCCGGATGTGGGACTGGAAATGAAACATGGCGTTAGCACGTTTTGGCTTCTCGAAAAATCCTCAAAATGTTCACTCACACCACCAAGACCCATTTGGGGCACATGTGTGCTTTTTCTTACTTGTTCCGCTCTCTCCTCTTCTCACAGTCGTCCACTAACCATCTTGCCCAACCAAGAACTTGTACAAGTACCGACCTTGCGGGTACGCAATCGAGTATACCGGGCTCGGAGGGAAACGTGCTCCAGCAGGACGATCTGCAGCTCCTCTGACGATCTGTGTGCGTAAAGTGATAGATAGGTGGCTATAATAGCAGCAGGCGCAATCCAAACATCTTCTTTCAAGCATATCCCCTATTCTGCATAGTGTCCCGCACAGTGCGCAACGACTCTGTTCGAGTGCACCGGGGTGCGCACCGAGCCAACACTAGTAATAGCACCACTATGATAGAAAATTCCAAGATTAGTCACGTAGATTCAACGACGCACTGTGCAGTGCAAGCACGAGCTCAATCTAGCATGCGATCCAGTGGTGCTGCTTTTACACCCACATAGATACCAGTAACATTGAGCAAAAAAGTGAGTACGATATGATACCTGATCGTTAGACCACATATGGCAGGTGTATCTGCGCTAATACTAGCACCGTACACTACACACTACGCAAAAGCATGCCGACAACCTGTCCGGTGAAGGGCCACGTCGAATGCATGGGTGGGTAACTACGAGATAACATGAGGGTTCCCTATCACAAGTATCCGGTACGAAATACCCGGACATTCGAGTCCGAATTTAGTGAGTGCGCTCAGATGCGCTCAGATAACCTGCCATAAACTTTCGATCCCTTACGTTCGAGAAGTTCATGGCTATGATACCACCTATGTCTCGGTGGTTGGCCACAAGAGCAAAACTAGGAAGGCAATGCTCCACTTCGATACTAATAGCGAAGATAGAGGGGGATGAGGTGGGTCCCCTCGGAGGAACCCTAGCCCCTAAGGGTTGGTAACTGTTAGGGTGAGTTATGTCAGATTCATCCCTGGACAACGTCCTCCTAGAGTCTTAGCATTTTTCACAGTTTCGTAATATTGCAAATGCATGACCTCTCATGGGGTGCAATCCCTAGGTCCGAAGAAAAAGCGCGAAGCAGAACCCGGGCACCGAACCAATCTACCGTTGTAGCGGTACCGTTACACCCCAAGCCGGAAGTGGGGTCGACTTCCTGATCGCCACATCTTTTTTTCTTCCCCCTCTTTTCCTTTCTACTGACGTCAAGGTAACGTTCGAGTGTTATATGGTACTTGTACAGTAAGTTACCCACTTCTCATACCAACGCCCAGTGAAACCCCCAAATATTCAGGTGAGGATATCCCTTCACCATGCCAGATCGGGCGCCTTCGCTTCCACGCGAAAACCATGCAGCTTACAACCGGTGGCAAACTTGCCCTAATTTTTGACGTTCCGAGCGAATTCTGGAATTCCCAGGAACCGGCTTTCGGTTCACCGAACCTGGTCCTCTGCCCAACTCGGATACCAAGGAGGGTAAGCTCTATATCACAATTCTGTAAGGGTCAAAGCCCAACGCAAAAACAAAAAAGCCTTTCTTCCAGTTGCATCCACAATCAAAGGCAAGGAGAGGGCTCCAGACATTTTCTAGCAACAATCCCATAAAAAATGGGATCACATCGTCCTAAATATCTTCCTATCTGGCAAGGATTCGGCGAAGATCATCGTCAATCCGTGGTATTGTGGATCTTAATACGGTTGTCCTCCCCCGAGTCGCAAACCTTCGAAATTTCTCTTTCCCCCTAAGGTTTGCTGATTCGAAAAGCCCAACCAATGTTTGGGGTTTTGCTTAACCCTTGGTGTTGGTTCGATTTTGTGCGGAAGGCAAGTTGACGGGGAGTACCGGTACTTGGGGTTGCCCACGTTGGGGGATACCGTAGCTTTTAAGCTGGTAAACACTAAAACAGATAACAAAACATCCAAGTTAAATTTGGGACAACCGAAGCGGGGAATCACAATAACCGTATGTTTAATAGCCTGCTTACAGGATGGACGCCTGTTCTCCGTTTTCTCCGCACCTAACCTGAATCTCGTCTGAGGCCTTCTCCGCCATATCCCTTATCTATCCCTACCTCCACATTCGCTACCACATTGCCAGATATCCCGCACAAAGCATTCTTTTCTCTCACGTTCTCCCACTATACCGGAGCTGAATTAGCCTTGCGGTATAGTCGGCCGGCTTGCCCTGTTGCGGCCTCTGTGGGCAATTCGGCCACTCCAGTAAGCTGAAGACCTCAACCGGTCGCGGTATGACGCCCAAAGCCTCGCGCGCCTAGAGATACCGGTATGGCGCTAGGCAGCAGAATATTCCACGACATGATATCACAGAGTGCCCAAACAGCAATGAAAAACGACTTTCTTTCTCGGCGGTGATTTTGAACCGGTTGCACTTCCCCGTCAAGTGAGGCTTCTACTGGTAAGGCTGCTGGCCATGTGCGGCGGTTTGATGATGGCAGTTTCGGTGATGTGCGAACCTCGTCCACCCCCAACTAGCCAAAGCTGCTGACCTCGAGTCACTTCCCACTTAACGCTGTACGCGATGTACTGCTGGCCCGATGAGTTTAGTCTCCTCTCTGCCTTTCTTATTTTCTTTTTTGTCGCCTCTCCTCGGGGGGGGGGGATAGATACTAAATCCCTCATGGGCAGAATCAAAGACGTACACCACGAATACCTGCAGTCTGATAGGAAAGAAAAGCCAAATGCCTAACATCTGAAGTCATAGATGATCACTCGTAAGTCCCACAGGTGCCGAGCATCGGGTGGCAAGGTCGGTCGCCAGGTACACTTCCGTGAAGCCGGAAAACCCCCGAAGCATCTCCCACACTTTCTGCCAAGCTTTACCAGTGCGATACCACTGCCGACGTCTTGTGGTACAGTCGCACCTCGCTGTCCCGGATCTCGCTTTCCCGGATCCCCCGCTGTCCCGGACGAAATTCCCTGAATTCTGAATTTTTTTACACCAAAGCCAAACTCACTGTCCCGGATAATTCGCTGTCCCGGACAGATTCCTTGAATTTTGGCCATCCGGGATAGCGAGGTGCGACTGTACTTTGCCCGGAAAGCTCCCTCCCTCAACGATGCATAAGTCCCGTGGAAGTGTGTGATCGTCATTGTTTCCCGGTTCCACAGACCGTTTTTTCTTTTGTGGCCCTTGGACTGTGCGATGCAATCAGGATTTTCTCCAAGATAACCGTGCCACCTTCGAACCAGCTCTTTCTGCTTTTTGCTTTATTTTTTTGTTTTCTCTCTCTTTCCCCACCTCTTCCGGCTCTCCTTGCTAGCGATTGGGCTGCGGCACGCACCTTGGCTCGGGGCCGCACGGCGAAATGGCAAGGTGCGGAAGGAGCCCGGAGAAAAGGCCGGTTCAATGATAGGTCCAGGGATTATTCTCTGGGATACACACTTAACTTACCCCTCACTATGTCACCCACGCACTTGGGTTGAGTAGCTTGAACGACTATCTTCCCTCTCCATTGATAAACATTTCGGAGCTCTTTTTTGCCAAGTGCCCAACCATCACTACAGTGCTCCATAGTTGAGGGAACACCACTGCCACCAAACATGGTGTCTCACTCGGGGATCCCGGAGGCTTATCTGGACTTCTAAAACTACTATTTAGTTTTCTCAGCCCACATAGCCACCGGCTAGCACATCCCGTGCGAAATCAGGAAAGGTAAAAGGTAAATAATAAAGAGGAGGAAAGGCCAGCCTTTGGCTGTGAACACCATGAAATAGCGGGGGAGACAACCGGATTTCATTCCTGTTTACATCTTGGCGTCGAGATTTTTCCTGAAGGGTGTTGCGCGCTCGGTTGAAAATAGTTTAACGTCTCTAGCTAGATACAGTAAAAATAATAATAGTGGCGGCAGTATTAAGCTTGCTTTTATGGTCACTGATTTCCACTGACATCCCAAAGTTCGCTCATTTGTGGCGATCAAAATGGTAAAAACTAATTGAGATAGGCCTATTACAGTAAGTTATGAGAGAGGATAGGGAAAGAAGAAAAGTTTGCTCCTTCTTCCCTTTCTTCAAAAAAAAAGAAAGAAAGAGAAAGAAAGAGAGGAGAAAGGGGGAAAAAGCCCTAACAGTTACCGGTGAGCCGAGATCTTTTTTACCCTAGCGACCCACCCTTCTTTGCATATTGATCAGGATTTGTAATCTAGCTCGCGTAAACCGGGGGCTTATGCTAATGCTTCTTTCGCTTCAAAACGCAGTGCACTCCTTCGGCCGCATAAGTGAATGTGAGATCGGGCCAGGATTGAAACTCCATGTAGTAGTCGCAGCCGGAGAAATCCAGTTCTTAAGATATTCTAATTGCTTACCCTTTCCTGTGGTTGAAGGGTCAAAGGCGATGAGGAGGGGTAAAAAGGAATTCCCCTGCTCTGTTTTCCCTCAAATGGTAGGGTAAAAGGTGAGCGACATTACCAATATCAATGATGGAACCGCGAAGCTAGCCAGTGAAGACCTCCTACCTGTCGTTTTTCTGCGGCTGGGTTTCTCACTAGTTGGGAGGGCGGGGGTGGAGCAAGCGATTTGTGGACGTAACTCGAAACATCGACACTGGGCTGGCGGTTGGAGCACAAATCACAACACTCCTGGACACCGAAGATTGGGGGCTAACAGACTAACTACTCTTGGTGAAATCTTTTCTGATACTGACTGGTATTTACGTCACGGATTGCCATTGTGTGGAGCGGACCAATGCGTGGCTATCTGATGCATGGCAAACCCGAAAATACCGACCGCGAAGGCGGGCACTTCTCCACTTCCCACCTCCAAGACTACCATATCTGAGTGCGCTCACGTGAGGCCATATATGGCCATTGCCATACAATATAGGAATCCACCCGCTCTTCCTTCTATCGTATCGTGCTCCTTCTCCTCGGACTTCCACATCCCGGCTACGCTTGACCCTGGAGCTGTTTGCAATCACCTCGCTCCCGGTGCAATACCGGTATACTGACTCCGCAGCCATAGTATAACACCGGCATCGCGAGAGGAACGACTGCAATAGCAGAGAAGCTGATATACTCGTCATAGGCAAGAAGCGCCCTCTCGTTGAAGATATAATTTTGTTTGCGCTCGGGTGCGTACGGATACTTGACCATATATTTTTCTAATCCCTGCCTCCGGATGCCTCCCGCCCGAGACAAGCAGATGACACCCATGAGCTCCAGCGCCTCACCAAGGCCCAGATGCCGAGTGCTATCGAATATCGGATCCGCCTGCCCCGCCGTATAGTATTATGCAAATACTGGCCCTCTGGTATAGACAAGAATTTTGGCGCCGCAGATCCGCAGCGGTTTAATTATGCCATAATAGCCGTGCCTTGGAGCCCGGGGAGTCAAGCTAAAGCGGAAGCTACCAGAGAGTCACTTCAGACTTGCCCTCCCCCTTTCCTTCCTCCCAAGGGCCGGGGATGCGCAAGTCACGTACAGAAGTCCCCACAGCAGCTGCCTTTGTCCTTAAGGAAGCAGTATTGAATGAACGTACCCCGCCGAGCAACTCCGTGAGTGGGTAAATTTAGGTCAGGAGAGCTCAGCGAAGTAGCAATCACACCACCAGAGAGCCCTCATGCTTTTCCTGCAGCAGCATCGAAGGTGCGTGTTATTGGTATAGAACTCTGATTAGTAGAAAGCTCGCAACATCGATGAGTAGCTAAAACTGAGTACAGTACTTTGCACACACGCACACCAGTGCGAACCCGCATGAGGTGTCACCGCACGCGAAATATTTTACCATGTGCCAGAGGCCCGTGTAGCCTCTTGCCGGGATCCAAGTCTAAAATAGCGGGCCGTAGACACCCGCGAATCAGTGATCATAATGATGCCGTACATTTAACGTATATCGCAACATGTCTGCACCGGCCATGTCACCATAGCGCAAGGCTAAACTTACCTGCCTAACAAACGAACGAACAGGCAATCACACGGTACGGCAGAAGCACGGAGGGTTCCGTAAGTGATACACTGATGCAGCTGCCAGAGCAGCCAAAGTTCCAGGGGGGCACCGAACCCCCCCCCTCCCCCAAGAGTGAAATCCACATTTACAGGTGGGGTTGCGGGGGCTAACTTCGCATGCCCCATGAAACTACCGATCTCGATCCCTGTATTCTCCTAGACTTACTATAGGTGATGAGGAAGAGAGGGGTAAGGGGAGGGCATGCTCCCGTCTGGCTTGTCTGGGTGATACCTTAGCTCTGGCTGTAAAGCACCAAGTTGGGCTAGCGCTCGTATGTTAGATACGAGGGCGGTCCGCTTATCGCGGATACATTCCCAGGGGCCCAAACGGGCTGTCACTCGTGAGGATCGCACGGCCGGTCATATTGTATCATTCGTCCCTAAGATTACAGCAACCCGCCTGCTGCAGATGCAGAGGATCGCGCCAAGAGGGAGCCGTGGCCAATATGGGAAATTTTTTCAAAGCAGGATGTTTCCGGTGATTGTGACACGCACCTAGCCTTGCGAAAAAACCAGGTGGTAATTCCCCTCTGCCCATCCTCAGAACAGCATCCTCCCCGGTGTCACCTTTTGATGTAGTAAATCGCCAGCCCCGTTTCCCGTGATGTCCAAGCTACGCTCTTTCCGTGGTACGAGTCTTATGCTTTGCCACTACCTCTCTATGAGAGGTCACTAGCTGTGACTATGCTAGAGGTCACACCTGTGAAGGGAGAGATGACCAAAGACAAAGTAAAGACTAAGGAATATAGACAGACATAGGAAGGTAGCAGATCAGCGGTGAAGATTGTTGCTTTCCTTACCCTTCCCTCGTTCCCCGCGCCAGAAACAGCCGCACTTATACCAATAGAAGGCCACTTATATACAGTGACCTCCGCCCACTTGCTCCAGGCTAAGCATACCTCCGTCACATTGAACTCCCGACACACAGCCAAAAAAAAAAACACAAGTCCTTAGATAGCAATTAAACACGGTTCAGGGGAGCTCCCTAGTAAAACATTCAGAAGTTTCCATCAAGCCCACAGATCGTTAGTAGCATGAGCCCTGTTTCCACTCTAAAAATATTGCAATCAACAGATTTAGCCAGTTTTCAAGTTATTAAACAAAGCTACTCAATTGATTCTTACTTCTTTTTCACCGTGAAGGAATATATCCGCCCCTAGCCAGCACCCTTCTAAGATTGTGGCTTAATAATGGGAATAAAAGGCATTCAACGTCAACTCACCACCACTACGCCACTTTACCCATGCCGCTAGAGCTAAATCCAACGACACCACCGCGCTTCCAGAACACAAAGCATCCACACACACACACCCGCCAACATGGGAAAATCATCACACGTCACTCACGGCACAGCACAAGCAGCAGACAGAAATTTTTTAAAATCAAGGTTTAAATTGTAGCTAGAAAACTACCGCATCCCAATCCAACTTTCTCCGCGCCCCCCAGGGGGGGGAGGTTATTTTTCTCCCTCCCCCTGCATTCCACTTTACATGGTGGAATAGATGACAGTTCTAAGCCAGGCACCAGCATTAATCAGTCAACCTCCAACTAGGGCAGGCAAGGAAAGGAAGGGAAAGACTCACTGCTCAGGTCTCACCTTCATCACAACCCTCCCCCCACACGCGGTGCACATGACGAGCGACTCCTTCCTCCTAATGCTAACCATTGCACTACAAGACCAGCACGTGTAAGGGACGGCGACGTTCGACACAGTAGGCACGGGATTCTCCTCGCCCATACCGAAACCCATAGACGGAGCTCCCCCTGCAGCGGGCCTACCTCTGTTGCCATGCCCAACCCTACGAGCACCGCCACTGCCGCCAGTACCGCCGGCACCTGCGGTGAAGGTAGCATCAGGACGAGCGGAGCTCGCGTGGGAGGCAACACTATCGGTATCGGTCCAACCGTCGTTGTCGGTATTTCCCTCGTCTTGGTCTTCGGTCTCGGGCAATGCCCTAGAGGAACGAGGGCGGGTAGAGCGAGAACGAGTGCGAACGTGGTTGGAAGCGGCGGCGGCGGCGAAAGCACTGGCGATATTGGACGGTCCCGGGGAATCGAAGAGTGGATCTGGAGAACCCGGTGTGTTGGTTTCGAAACCCTCGTCATCGCCCCAGTCCCCTCCTCCATGAATATAGGCTGCGAGGCGCTCGTGGAGTTCCGTTTCTTTTTCTTGGCCGTGGGCAGACATGGTTGTTTTTTTGTTCTTTTCCGTACCGGTGATTTTCTCTGGGAGTCCCCTTTATTTTTTGTGAATGGTGGGGATGGAGGGTGGAGGTGGTGGAGGATGGAGGTGGAAGGTGTTGTATTGTGGGGTTGACGAGTGATGGAGAATGAATTAGGGTTGGAGTAGAGGTTGGGAGCTGGTTTCGCTGTTTGGGGGTGAGCACGACTCAATTGGGACGCCAGCTTCGTAATTCTCTAGTTGGAGAGATCTTGTCAAGCGGCGGTTCTTTAATTGATTGCAAGACGAATTAAAATATAAGCAATTCGTATGTATATACTCCTCGAAACTAGTAGAATGTTCTTGCTTAATTAGAAGCCCAAACAGAATCAGAGAAGACCTTCTTCCAGGCCTCAAAGAGTCAAATTATTAGGCCATCTTCCACAGTTTTCGATTGAAGCCATCCACTGTTCGGGAATACCTCCCACTCTAGATTCTCGTCAAGCTTCTATCCCATCTTCTTTTGTTAAATCATATTAATTTTGGACACTCAAGGAAAATAGGAAAATAGGAAAATAGGAAAATAACGGGCTACAGAAAGGAAGCAGTCGCCCGTGTCTTGCTTTCCAACAAACACTATCTATAGTATGATAACAATATATATAAATGCTACCATAAACACTCCCAGACGCTCCCCCAGCAATCCACAGGTTTCCATGCTCCGGCAGAAACGTCGGACCAAGAAAGAAAGGCACCAAGCCACCTGGGCCCGCTCTCGGCCATTCTGAATGCCCCTCAACCGCAAAAGACACTCTCCCCTCCTCTACAAACACTTCTAATAATATTACTCCCTAATTCTCCAACAAATTCCACCAAAGGGCCCTCCAGCCATAGGAACCCCCTCATATAACACACATAACTAGGTCAATTAGGCACCTCCAACACTATGATATCATTCCTTTAGAAATGCATCACCAGCATACCGACTGTGCCCTAACTTGCCACAAGAAAACCCCTCTGATCATCAGCATGCAACCTAAACAAACCCAAACGCCCACCGGAGAAGTTCAAGAATGTGCATAGATTCATAATTTACAATAAGCACAAACATACACCTTTACGACACCGGGCCTAAGCAGTAGCAACCCCGTCCCCTCAACGCACAGCCTCTAGATCCCATCCAGAATATTGCCTGTGATATATATCCAAAGATAAAGTGCTCGGACAAAGGCTCAGGCTTATAGCCACCCTATACCAAGGGAGGAGAACATCTATCGTAGCTAGCTCTCGGGGGCTTAACTTATTTTACCACAGGTCCTGCAAACTGCAAAACATGTCTGAAGTTGATTTTTCCACCCACCCTAAGAAAATCCAATAGAAGGATGATGGAATTGAGAGGTTGCTGATGAGGTGTGATTGAGGTAGTTGCTATGTATGATGCAGTGTTTATACGGTGCTGCACCACCCTATTAGGCACCGCTGCAAAGTCTCAAGCCACCATGACCTTACGATTCAGCAGTGTTGTAGTAGACTCAAGTTATCAATTTAAATACTAAATAACCTCCGTCAAGGAAAGATGTAACTGTTCTCACGACCCCCAGTTCTCCGAAGAAGCTTCGACCTTCCTAAGCTATGTACAACTCACTAAGAAACAACTGTTTCTCTCGTGAAAAGACCAACGGCACGAGCTTTTTGTCACCCTGCTGGTGCATGGCCACCACACGGCCACCATCTCCACTACAGCAGCGCTGCGAATACCAGCACAGATTCCAGAACCCTCTTCAAACGGATCAAAAACCACACCAAAGCTCCACTATCCCCTCCCCTCCCCCCCATCCGTTCCCAAGCTCCAGATAGAAACCACAACACCCAAACTCCCCATGTTATCCCCAGCCCAATATTATCCAATTTTATCACAGCTCCCCAAAGCCCCTCAAAAACCTATCCCCAAAGTCCCAATGCCTCTTCCCAAATACTCTAACGGGCGCC